>Ga0228711_1004177_pt1 | contig 22311 bp, 12 predicted proteins | sample MedpolnodulmetaG_2_FD_177996 | JGI IMG/M metagenome (GOLD analysis project Ga0228711, IMG submission 177996) | Root nodule microbial communities from Medicago polymorpha collected in Santa Monica, California, United States - brown nodules | ecosystem: Host-associated > Plants > Roots > Nodule...
TGGATTCTTAAAAAAAAAAAAAGGCGGTGTCATGCATATATATGTTGTTGGTTGTGTAATTGGTGATTGATAAGCATGATTCCAAGAATCATATTTAATACATCAGAATTAGAAGAAGAAAAAAGTGTATACGATTTATCTAATATTTAAAACTTAAATTAAAACTTAATGATATGTTTTTTAATTTTTAATCCCTTCATTAACTAAAATTGATAACACTAAAAAATTTAAATGAAAAGTAAAATTATCAATTGCGAATTTGGGACATTCGGTGGTTGGAGCAATCTGGCTTGACACCCTTCCACCAGCTTTGACATTAGATTTCTTTCGGGACAGATGCGGTTTGCCTAACTACAGATTTCCTTAGTCTGTTGTCTGTCTGTTTCTGCTGTTTATTTTTCCTGCTGCTCTTGTTTTCTGCTGTTTCTTTTTGGAGGGTTTTGGCCTAGTCCCCCCTCTTTTTGTATATATTTTCCCCCTTTTTTTTTAAAAAAAAAGTATGAAATTTAATTAATGATTAGGAGAATCCACTTTTTATCTCAAATTTGAAAAAAAAAAATACTTTATATGTTTTTCTTATCACCCAATTAAATTTCAGATTATCGGAACCTCTGAGGGATAAAATCAAACATTAAATTTATATCCAACTTTGAAAAGTCAAAATATCATAATCATAATTTGAAAAATAATTAAAAAATAAAATCTAAATATTGTTTAGGATAAAACATATATTATGTCAAAATTTTAAGTATACAAACGAAATAAAAAAATCAATATCAATTATTCATACTAATAGTGGAGTAAAAAATAATGAAGTGAAGAGTAAAATTGAAAGAAAAATATTACATTGAAACATAATCTTTTTTTATATAAGGTTAAAATAATGATTTTTCATAGTATCCAATATTGTTCAATTGTTTTTTTTTTTGAAAGAATATTATTTCAATTGTTGTTCATTGTTTCTCCTAATGTTGTGGATTATTCATATTTTAATGAGATTAACTTAATTTTTTAACTAATTATTTAAATAAAATTGATAAATTAGTTTTTTTGGTGGTGTCCCGGGTTCAAACCCCGAACCATGCATATATTATGCATTATCTTTACCAACTGAACCAAGCTCACGTGGACAAATTGGTTTAAATGAAGTGTTGAAATTGGAAAGTAGAAATCCAGCCCACAAATTGGATGTATTATCTTTATATATTATATTGATATAGATAAAAAAATAATTTAATCTCAATCATGTTGTTTATAGTTTTTTTTATGAGTTCATAACATTTTTTAAATTAACTATTTCAAATAATATTTGAGTTTATATTGTTGGAAAAATTAGGTCTTAATAAAAGCAGATTTCATAAAACACGTTAAAATCAATAGCAGAAGCAAACAAAACGTTGAACATGATTATGGTTGGATCTACGACATGTTTGATTTATCAAGAATATTAATCATTAGGTATTGGGAATACCTGGACGAAACATTGATCGAAACCCTCTCAACAACAACGATCTGAATTAGAGAGGAGAAATCGTGATTTGAAATACACAACATAACAGGGTTAGTTGCGACTAATTTGGTTCTTCCTTAATCGGTACCTTTACGCCTCTAGTTCTTTTCAGATGGAGAGAATATAGAGTTTTTGTCGTGTACGGTGTACTGGGGACCATAACCTCTTATAGTGTGATGGCCAATTAGGGTTTTCCATTATTCCGTTAATGGGTCATCTAGACATCCACTCATTGAGTCCATATCAATTAATTAAATATTTAATTAATTATCTAATTAGAAATCTAATAGCCTTATTACTTAATTTGATCACTAATCAATTAAGACTCACAAATGATAAATAACTAATATAATTATTATTATTATGATCCTTTCAAAAAAAATTATTATTATTCTCAAAAAAAAATTTATTATTATGATATTTGTCTACATAATGATATTGGAATATAATTAAATAAAAATATTCCAACATATATTGTTTACAGTTTTATAATTTTTCTCTCCATTTTAGCTTTATATCTTAATTGAGAAAAAAAAAGTATTTGTTAAATTTTTTATTGACGTCGTTTTCATAAAATATGAGAACAAATAAAATAAGAAAACAAAAGTGACTCTCAAGTGTTTCAAAATTTTTTTGACTCTCAATCAACAATATCAGAAGCATGCTTAAACTCTCCCACCGACCAAATAAAATATCATCGTTGAAGCTTTACATAACTTACATACATAAAATAAGGAAAATATTGTGTACACCTCTTTAGGGTGTATACACCTTAAAAGAAAGAGATAAGGCGAGAAAAGGGGAGTGATATGATAGATAAGATAGTTTGGTGATGTGATATGAGGAGATAGATGGAGAACAAATGAGTTCTTAAATGAGTGTAGGAAAATAAATGGTGTTTATTTATCATTCTTGATAAAAGAATGATCAATTTTTAGCCTTTCTATGATCTTGTGTGCTAGTATAGGCCAATCACTTTTACACTTGCACACTCTCACTTTATTTCACTCACTTTGTGATTATTGAGAGGATTTTTGAGAGGGAGAGCTAAAAATGCACAATAGAATTGAATGAATCACTAAGTTGTGAATTTCTTATATTCACATCAATTATGTATACTACACTTGAATGGGCTATTATTGCCCAAGTACATAACAGAAATAACAAACTAGCTGTTATAACCTAAAACTAACTCTATACACATAGTTTTTCCGGTGGTGTCTAAGATTTGAACCTCAAACATTGCATATATTATGCATTATCCCTATCAACTGATTTAAACTCATGCGGATCTCTATACGCATAGTTAATTGCACTACAAGTAAGTTATCCATTAACTAATTTTGAATTAAACTCCCAATACACCACCTTAATTCAAGTTAGTAAATGCTTCAATTTCCATAAGGTCTCTTACCTTCATGAACATTTCAATCTTATCACATTTGGCTAGAGCATCTGTAGTTAGATTCTCACTTTTGCAATATTCTAATTTCAATTTTCCCGATTACTTGCTATCTCAAGTAATGAAGTCTCATTTCTAATGTAATGGGATTTTTTGCTAAGTTGATAGTTGAGATGTTGTCAACTTTCAATGTCATAGCTTAACACTTCTCATTGCAGATTTCATCAATTAAATTCCTTAGCCAAACAACTAGACATGCACAAAGTGATGCAACTATATATTCTGCTTCACATAATGAAAGTGAAACCATTGGTTCTTTCTTTGAACAAGACATTCCTCCTAGCAAGAGCATATAACCTATAGTTGATTTTCTATCATTTGTGTCAACACGCCAATTCGAATTTGATTAGGGCTTGGATCAATATCACTTTCATCGTAATTCTTAGATAGTTGCAACCTTGTCTCAGCTAGAGTCACTGCATGATTGCAGTTTTCGATATCAAATCTCTTAAGAATTTCAGCAACATAGCTTCTTTGATGTATTAGCAGACCCAATGCTGCTTCTACGAAACTCAATGCCTAAAAAGATGATATCCGGACAAGGTTATTCATTTTCATTTCTCTCATCGTATCTTTCTTGAATTCACTTATGAGTTTCACTGAAGCATGTTATTAGTAAATCATCAACATAAAAACATAGAATAATCACATATTTGCTATCCTTTCAGACATATACCCCATGTTCAAAAACACATTTGATGAAGCCTATACCACTTAAGAATCCATCTATTCTGTGATTTCATGCCCTTGGTGCATGATTCAATCCATAGAGAGCTTTCCATAGTCTATACACCCTTGTTTCATGATTTTCACTTCAAATATTGGAGGTTGTGCTACAAAAACTTCTTCATTTAATGGACCGTTCATAAATGCACATTTCACGTCTATCTGATATGTTGACCAATTGTTGATATTGGCTAACATAAAAACTAATCTTATAGTTTCAATTATGGCAACCGGTGCATAAACTTCTTCAAAGGCGATGCCTTCTTTTTGAAGAAAACCCTTAGCCACTAGTCTGGCTTTGTGTCTGACTACTTCACCTTCTAGATTCAACTTAAATTTGTATATCCATTTCACTCCAATGGCTCTTGAGTGTGCTTGTTACCATATTCATAACGGTCATATTAGACTTACTAAAATACTAGAATATAAAACCTACTTATGAAAATATTATGACTACTAATGTATGACGTGGCACATTTTATAGATTACTGTTAAAAATTATTTTCCAAAAATACTATAACTCCTTCTCCATAGCATGTCACAATGAAAAGACTAACATGAGTAAGAATCTAAATTATTTCTCTTGATCATCATTTAATTTTATTTATGTTTATTTATTTAAAGAGGCAACAAATTAGTAACTAATCACCTAAAAAACAAATTAGTGACTAATTTGACCTTTATATCTTTACTCTTCTACTTAATTTTATATTTTGTTTGTGTCAAAATTCTAATAATTTATTTACTTATTTCTCTGTGGTGTTGTTTTGAAATTAAATTATACTTTTACCGTATAATAATAATCCAAAAACTACACTATCCAAAAATTAACCACAGAATAACAGTAGTAAAAATTACTTAGAACAACCAGAAATAATTGCACGAGTGTACCCACCACCTGAAAAATCTTATGAAGGTCCAACACAAAATTAGTAAAAATAGTCCTGCCAAAATTGTACAGAGTTATACTTATGTCTTTGCAAGTAAAAATAGTAAAATCCTAAAATGATTTGGAGTGTCATAAATAAATATGAGTCTTGTACTTCCATTGACATAATCTTGAAGTTCTTCACGAATCAAATTGCGCCCAGTCTCAACCAATGAGAAAGACGTGGCACCTCACTGGGTCAAAGCTACTATTAAGCCTTAGGGGACTAAACTAGAGAACTATATTCAAATGAGTAACCATGCATATAAATTAAATATATACCCCAAGATATAACTTTTGGAGACGTGGACACAACATAACCAATTTTAAAACCCATAAGTACTCATCATTGTCATCTTGATATCCAGGGAGGTACAACTCCAATACTTGGAGATGTTGAAAAGTAGCAATGGTTGTTGGAAACATTGATCTCTGCATACATAAAGGATAAGGCATATATGGATGAACATAACAAATTAATTTATAAGATTGATGAATAAAATTATGATATATACAATTGAGATTTGACTTACCTGTGATGGACACAAAACAATTTTAAGATTGTGAAGTTGACGGAGAGAGGCCAGAAGATGAACGGAATGTGCGATTTCTAAATCTCGGGATGAATTCAAGTAAAGCGTTTCTAATTTGGGAGCATTGATAGAACAACACTCTAGAATGCTATCACCATCAAGCTAAAGGGATGAGAGGTTTGGGGTTAAAATATACAACTTTTGCAGAATCTCGCAAGAAATTAATTTGAGATGACGAAGTATGGAACTAATGATAGTAATATTTGCCTCATTAAATTGACATCCTTCAATGGTGAGGTCTTGAAGTGTGAAGCATTTGCTTGAATCCAGAAAACTCGCGATGTGGCAATAGACGACAATTTCTTAGATGTAGATGATTAATAACCTCAGAAAATAGAGTATGGGGAAACCTGTAAAGATCAAGGTGAGGCATGCCATATGCTTTATTTGAGAATAGCAACTCAATCCGTTCAGCACCATCGGCAATTGCAGAAGAAATCCATTGATCAATGATATCTTTGTGTTGAGAACCAAATAGAAAATCCACTCTGAGTGAATTCACCCTTCTACTTTGGCGATGATGCTCGATAACGTGTTGATCAACTCGTCGAACAAATTCACGCCTAACACGAATAAATAACTCTAAGTGCTCTTGTTCAAATTTATATAACTCGTCGCTCTTGATTGCCATGTTTCCGAATTTATGGGAAGCACTTTAATCTGCTTCCGGGCATATTAACCAAAACACTGAACTCTTCCATCTCATTGTTTGCAAATAAATTGTAAAGGTCAAAATTGAGATCCATCTGATACAAGAAAACCAAACCAAAGAATTACTTATTTAAAGGTATTTAAAACAAACAGAAACTAACAACATATATATATAATAAAAAAACAAGTTTGTTCATAGACTCTCAAAAAAAAAAAAGTTTATTCATAGATTAATAGTTAACATGGGAAAAGGTCTATATACCTCACGAATGATAGCAAATATACACTTAATTTCTTCCTCTAAAATGGTGTCAAATTAAGAAAAATGAAAGAAAACAAAAATGAAGTTTACCTCATGAGATGCAAGAGAATATTTTTCGATGTGTGGAATAAACTATGCGAGCTCTCATTTATAGAGAAAGTTCACATCTAATTCTAATATGTGAGAAACTTTGGGAACAAGTATCTAAAAATTCGTTCACATCTATTATGCGAGAAACTTTGGACACAAGTAATTTCCAAACTATTTTAGCAAAATTTGGGGACCAAGAAAACATTTTCTAATAATGTTTAAATTAATTTAACATTTCCAAATAATAAAATATATCAATATTTTTTTTCTTCTAGTGTCTACTTTGTTCACGTAATTATGTACCACCCATTATATAAACATTACTATGTGTGTGATATATCCAATGTAGAACTTCAACTTTTTTCAATTCACACAGCACTAGTTCTATTCAATGTTGGAATTAGTGTTTAGTCTTTTAATTCAATTTTCACACATGTTTCAACAGTAAATTAATCAGAAAACAGTTTTTGGGTAAAGCTTCTAAATAAAATTCAAATAAAAGTTTAACAAGCTTACGATAAGTTACAAAGAGAAAATTTTATGGAAAGTAATTTTTAACAAAATAAACGAGTATTATCATTATGCATAGTCTCATCAATTTCTACTTATCTTCTCTTCCTTGACACATTGGATGTTCAAAGATAACTAGGTTGTAGATGAAACAAAGCGTTAGAGACGCAGAGGTTGAGGATGAACTCAATGGGAGAACATGAGCAAGAGATGGTCGTGTTTCCTGACGAGTGCGCTAAAGAGAATAGTTGTGTGACAATTTTTTTATTTTTTTTCTTTTGAAATCCTCTCACCCTACTAACTCAACATGAGCTAAGCTAAGGATTAAAATAAAAAAAGATTAGTTTATCCCATCATATTGGTGAAGTAGCAATAAACGTCGCAAGAAAGAGGTTTAAATTGTGACCCTTTTAAAAATTATTCCTGAAACTTAAATAAGTTTAGATACTCAAGAAAGTTCTTGGTAAGGGTTAAACAAATAAAATATTTATGCAGTTAATTAACAAATAAAAGGACCAAAGAACTCTGGATTGTATGACTGAAATAAATAAAGCAATAAGAGGACCAGAAAACTCTGGATATATATTTGAAATAAATAAAGCGATAAAGGGACCAGAAAACTCTGGATATACATGGCTGAAATAAATAAAGTGATAAAAGGACCAGAGAACTCTGGACATATTAAGAATAAAGTAGTAATAAATAAATGGGACCAGAAAGTTCTGGATAAGTATTAATTAGTAGGTTAATATTAATTTTAGTTAAGGGACAAGAGAACTCTGGAAAAATTAATATGGTTAATTATAAGTGATAGTGTGTGAAGTGTGTTAAACAAACATTAAGAGATGAGAGAAGAAAGAGAACATAAGAGTTTTATCATGGTTCACCAAAACCGGCTACTTTCAGTCCCCACACTTCGTGTGAGATTATCCACTATAGTATCCAGCTATCAGAAACTTCTGAATAGCACTATAAGTTGTTGATCACACCAGATCAGTTCGATTACACTCTGTATCGCCAACCTCAGCAGACTTCTACAATTCTTGATCACACAAGAAAGGTTGAAATAATTCTACCTCAAACTATTAAGCTGAATAGATTTGAGACCTAGGTTTCACTTTGTGTGATGATTTGTTTTGGTAGTAGCTAGTAAAAAAATTATCTCAAACAAAAGAGATTTTACAAACACAAACTCAAGAGAATAAGAGACTAAAAAATATAGTGAGAAATTATGGAGTTTGTTTTGTTGTCATTGAAGAGCTTTTGAATGTTGTGATAATATTCACTTTGAGAGCGAGAGATTGAATTCTTTGTATTGTAAGCTCTTGCAAATATCATAGAGATGTTCCTCTATTTATAGATGGCTGAACACTTGAAGCTCACAGAAGAATACAATTGTATGGCATATTCCTTTTGATGCAAGTGCGTGTGTTTGTTGCTTGATGCGCAAATATGCTTCAAATTGTGAGTTATTCCAAGTGAAGAATGTTCTTAAGAACATTCTTGTAGTTCCATGCCTTTTGAGACAACAACACGTGATGTAGAGAGCCAGCTGTGATCTGGTGGTAAATGGATGGGACACTATGACATCATCTTTATCTCTTTGTAGTTTTATCAAAATGTTCTCAAGAACATTCTTCTTTGTGTAAAACGATTTTTCTTCTTTCTTTTAAGGCACATGCTTCTTCAATTTTTCTTTAAGTGCAAAGCCTTATGTAATCATATGAGATTCTATCCATTTATGTCATGTATCAAAGATATCTCCTTTTTGTGAGATATAGGAAATATTTTGCTCTTGAATTTATACCACAAAGTTCATTTATGTCCTTTTGCTGATTTGCTTTGATAAGGATGATTTTAACTTCACTTGTAAGCATAGAACCTTCTTCTTATAAACAAGAACATTCTTATGAAGCATTTCTCACAAAACATATTAATAGATAACAAGTTAAAAAAACAAGTATAAAATATCTGTGATCTTTAAAACATCAAATAAGGATTTTGTCCTCAACAATTGGTGCATCAAACAACATATGTACATAGGATATCACTACCATAAAAAAATATGTACGTAAGATATAATAACATTGTCATATCTATACCGATATTTTATTCAAAACAATTTTAATCAAAATCTAAATTTTAAAAAAATTACTATTCTTAATCTATATAAATCAGCACAATAAAAAGAGCGAGGAGATTAGTAAACATATAAGCGCTAGTTAAAATAGAAGAAATAGAGAATTTTTTTAATGGAGAATACCCAAATTTGTGTTTATGCAGACGAAAATAATATCAATCAATCAATAGTATACATAAAGTAAGGTTTTTTTATGTCATGTGTCGCTTTCACGTTTATTCTTGTACTTGTAGTGAGTACAATATTAGATATTAGTGTTTAGTATTGTCTTGGTCATGCTTTGAGAGGGATCTCAAGGGGGTTATTTAAAGTCTGTTATGGGCTTGATTTCCCGTGACTTAAGACCCAAGCAGTGGGGACTTTTAGGTCTTTTGCCAAGTTATAGAGGCTTCTAGAAGCTGGCTGAGGCGACACCCTTTAGAGGACACGCCTAGGACTTGCAGTCCATTTGGGAGGGCCCCTAGACCTTCTGGAGGTCCCCTGAACCTTCTAGAGGATCCCTGGACCCTTTTGGAGGGCTCTTAGGCCCTTCTAGAAGGCTTCTAACCCTGTAATATATTGATGGTTCACAACCCCCAAGCACGAGCTTTCGGACAAGGCGAAGTGATGAGTTGTGTGTTTGTAAGCTATCTCATGTTTTCGGATGCTTTGTGAAGGGCAATTCCTTCTCGAAGGGTCACACACAGTCTTTGGGGGGGCCCTCCTAGAGGGTTTGTGAACTTCTTTGGGGGCGTTCAAGCCTTTTGAAATGTACTGAGGGTTCAATTCTCAATATTTTTTATATTTTCTAAAACTAATATTTTATTCTGCATAAGTATCTCAATAAACTTAATATATTACTTTGATTTATCAACTAAATATTTTATTTAACTTTTTAATTTATTTTTAATATTTACACAGCATAAATATTTCAACAAACTACTCATTATTTTTTAAAATTTTTTTTTTTTTTTGCTAAGCCAGGAAATTGGACAGACATCAGGGGGAAGCAACGACATCCCAACTAGGTTGGCACCCCGCAGAACTCCCATCCTATGCTGCCAATCTCAGATAAAAATTTGATTAAAAAAAGGGGAAAAAAGTACATGAGGGGGGACTAGGCCAAAACCCTCAAAAAACAAAGCAAAAGCAGAAAAGGAACATAAAAACTGAAAGAAAACAGCAGGCATAAAAAGAAACATCTGTCTACGGGAACCTAGGACGAGGGAACCCTCTCTGGTCTAAGAAAGTCTGAAGAGTCTGAGGCAACACCGATAACCAATCCTTGCCTTGTATCGAATGACAAGTCCGCACAGGTTCCCTAAAGATGGAACCTGTGCAAGTGATACCATTGGCTCCGCCAAAAAACGATTTTGGTGTCAGAAGCGCCGAAACCACGAACATTCCATAGTTCATTGGTCACCAGAATTTGATCCTCCCTGAGAGCGGGTTTTATATGGCGGTGGCTTGCCAATCTGAAGCTGCTTTCTAACTTGCTGCTTTTGTTTCTTAGAAAGAACCGGAGTGAAGGGTAACTCTGCGTTGGCTTTGTCATATTCACGGACACGCATCCAAAGATCCAAGTCATGTTGAACATTCGGATTGCTATGTGATTCAAAAACAGTCAAAATTATGTCTTCATTTTCATCAGTCTCTGTATGCTCAACCGTGTAATTGGCATTCTGAGCAATACACTCCATCTCTTAAAAAGTGGCAGTGTCGTCCGGGATGGATCTGACAACAAGGGGTCATCGTGGGGACTAGATTGCACGTCATCGTGCACATCATCACTATCAAGTTGAGTTGGTGACATCTCCTTAGCAGAAGCGAAAGCCTCTAAATCAACAGTGAAAGAATGCTCATAAACACGGGCATTCGAGGATGGATGTATCTCATGTGCATTCTGAATCCGGGGAATCTCCAACTCCTCCCGTGATTCCGAATTAACATGTTCCACATCATCCGAAAAGCACGTCATCATGCACATCATCAACTAACTCCAACACTGGTTGCACAGGTTCTTGAGGAATCTCGTCAGACACGCGGGGAGATGTCTGTTGTTGTGTAGAAGCCGCAATAGTAGGCATAGCAGCAGCCGACATAGATTTTTGAGTCTCAGCAGGGATAGTAGGTTCTACAAATGCTTTGGATGAACCTATACCAGATGGATTTTCTTTCGTAGGCACCCAGTGAGGTTTTGTGGCTGGTATCTGCATCTTCCCTTTTGCAACTTCATCGTTAGACATGACATCCTTCCTTGGGTACAACCAACGACAGTTTGTAACATCATGTCCAAGTGTCTGACAATGCGAGCAAAAATCCAGAATTCGTTCATAAACAACTTCTACAGGATAAGAAGCACCTTCCCTTTCCACAATAATTTCATGAAAGATCCTTTTGGAGAAGTCAATGTCGACAAGTATACGGGCATAGTGTCCAAAAAGTCTTTTTAGTGTTGCATTGTCAAGAACTAGCGGCATGCCAACCGTACTAGCAATTTCACGTAGAGTCTGCTCCATCCAATATTCTTGTGGCAGTGCCATCAATCGGATCCATACTTGCGCATGGGTGTTCCTCTGATTATACATATCAAAATCGACAGTCCATTCAAATAAGCGTAAAACCCCCGGTTTCAGATTTATCGTTCCCACTGCCCAAACAGTTTGCATATCAGATTCATTAGCAAAAAAGAATTCATAATAACCCCTACATAGAGATAGTAACGTCCAAGGAGCAGCAGTCTTCCACTGTTTCTTAAGCTTGTCCTCAATTTCCTTCGACGCGTAGGGTTTGTCTCCTTTGTTGAGAACCAATCTTCCATGGAGATTTCTCTTACACACATTGACCCCCTTTTCATACACCGGCTGAGTAATACGAATGGAGAGTGTATCACCACGAATAGTTGGCTGCGGCATAATGACGTTTGTGACATTACTGTGCGATGCCACCAGAGCTTGAACAAAGGAACGCGTTTGTGACATTACTGTGCGATGCCACCAGAGCCATGGGAGATGGCGCAGCTTTGGATGGTGTAGCTGCCTGCAAGGAGAGCTTTGCCTGCTAGTCGAAAGGCATAGCAGAAATCCGGTAGAAACAATCAGGTCGAATGAGTTTGATTTGAACGTGAGGTAGCAAATCTCATTTGGTGACGGCAATTAAGAAAATTGGAATCCCGTGGACCAACAATGTAATGAAGCAGTTGATTGATTAATCCCACCAACCAAATTGCAATTGGGCTGATTGGTGGAAACCAAATGTCAACGTTTAAAACAAAAGCTTTAATTGGAACAAAACAACCAATTAGAGATTATTAAAGAATTGATCGTAAACCATGTGAATGGAAGCGTCGGCGCTGCTCATCATCTATTTTTTTTCCTTGGAATATCAATAGTATCAATCAATAGTCTATCTTTTATTATCTATTTATGAAAGTTAATGACCACCAAAAACATAATATTATCTATTTATGAAAGTTAATGACTACCAAAAACATAACATTTTCTCATCATAGTCATATGACACCTCAACATATTTTTACCATTTTGTTTCCTTTGTAAAAAAAAAAAAATAGATTCAACAAACTATTTTTTTTTCTATAATTTTATATAATTTTATTCAACAAACTATTTTTTTCAAAAGATTGAAATGTTAAAACAAAAAAAAATCATTTTATATAATTTTATTCAACAAACTATTTTTTTCTAAAATAATAATTTGATTAAGATAAAGGAACACGAAATAGATTCTAATTATTTTATTGTTGTACCTCTTAAAAAAAATTATTGATGTTGTTGTTACTATACTATTACCAAGGATGATAATCGATGTTCACGAGTATACATAATAGTTAACTCTCTCTATTTGATAAAAATTATATTCATGTCCTTCAAACATTCCTATGAATATCCGCTAGACGAAAATTAATGGATATTAAGGTATTTACAAATACATACAAATATCAACGTGCAAAATGATTTTTTTTTATACAAAAAATTGAATTATTATAAAATGAATTTTTTTAGGGAATGAATTTATTATAAAATGATTGAAATTATGTAGAAATTATTTCTTAAATTTTATTATTAATATTTGTGGTAACTCTAATGATCATTTTACTATTGTCCCATCTAAGATTTGCACAATGTAAAGTCAAGCTCTTACCACTCAGTTAACACTTCTTAGATTTGTTACTTATATTTTGATAAAACAAAAATATTATACCACACATTTTAACATTGACAAATTACTAATTAAACAAAGGAAAATCATTAATTAGGAAATTCAGTTATATTTTATTTCATGACGAGAAGATTTCTATTTAAGTAATACAACAATAGTATAATTTTACTAATTTAATAATGGGTACGGATTTCTGTGAGTTCGGCTACTTAAAAAATATTTATTTTATTATATATGTGTTAATCATTTTATTAAATCCAATTAATTTCATCATCATGTGCATATATTATTTTACGAGTTCTTAAAATATTGTGTGTATCTATTAAGATATTTGTCTCCCATCGATATATGGTGAATTTTATCTATAAATATATGAAATTTTGGTCATCCTTAATTATATATAAACATAAGAATTCAAAATTTCTCATAGAAAAAGATAAGAAAACCAAACAAAACCAAAAAACAAACAATTTACATTAAAAAAAACCGAAAAACCAAAGACAAGAACCTATGTGACTTTGTTCCTGTTCTGTTCCTCTCATCTTCTTCTTCTTCTTCTTCTTCCACGTTCCCAAACACAAATCAAAATCAACTCTTTTTCTTTCAATTCAACCTTCATCATCTTCTCTCTCCTAATGGTTCTTCTAGAAGCTTCAAAGTTAACCCTTCCAACCCCTTCTCTCTCTTCAACAAACCCAACAACATCTTCAATCCTTTTTGAACCTTCTTCTCTTTCTCTTTCAATCACTCACTCCAATTCTTCAATCTCTCTCTACCCTTCTCTCTCTCCTCTTTCTCTCTCTTCTTCTCTTCAATTCCCTCAAACCCTAATCCCTAAACCCACTTCTTCTTCCACTTTTCTCATCCTCCAACAAAATTCATCAAACCCTAATTCTGTTATCTTCGTTGTTTGTGGACCCCACAAATCTGGATCACAGATTCTGCTTAGGTTTTATGTTTTGAATAGAAAAAACAATGCTTTTTCTAAGGTTAATCGTGTTTTATGTGGTGGGTCAGGAAATGGGTTATTGAGATTTGAACGTGAATTGGGGGTTTTGATGAATGTGAAACATGGGGTTTCTGTTAAGGTTGTTGGTGATGTTAATTATTTCGCGGTTTATTCGGTTTCGGGGTTTAAAGTTTGGGTTTTTGCGGTTAGGATGGTGGAGGAGGGTGAAGATGGTGGTGGTTTCGGGTTGAGGTTGATGAAGTGTGCTGTGATTCGGTGTTCGAGACCGGTTTGGTCTTTGAGTATTTCTTTTGGGTTTTTGATTCTTGGTGAGGAGAATGGAGTCAGAGTTTTTGGGTTGAGGAGGTTGGTGAAAGGGAATGTGGTTGTTAGGAGAGTTGGGAATTCGAAATCGAGTTTGAAGCAGTTGTCTAATGGTGATCGAGGAGGAAAATGTCGCGGTGGCGGTGGTGATAAGGTTTTGGAGGGAAATTGCAATGGTGGATTGGAGGGGAAGATTGAAAAACACGGAGTTGCTGGTAAGTACTTAACTTTTCTATATAGTATTGTTGTAAGCAAGTTTTGATTTTTGAATGCATAAGCAAGTTTGATTTTAGTAGAATATGGTTTATTTGTATTTTGATATAAATAAGGATATAGGTATTTATGATGACATTTTTAATTTTTGGGGATAAAGTCCTTGGTGAATTTTTATTCAATAACAACAGTGAAAACTGAAAAGAAAACGCGTGTTTATTAGTTTTGATATTTTGATATTGTGATGTCTGTTGATGATATGATTATTCATTTTAGTAGCATAAGTCCTTGGCTGAATTTTGATCAATAACAACGGAGAATAGAAAATTGTGTTTTTATTGCATTCAATGCATTGGTTATTGGTTTTGAATCCAGTTGACATGTATTTTGATAAAATGATGTATCTATATGTATTGATGACATAGCCAGCCCAATGCATTGTACTGGATTTCTAATTTATTTCCCTCGTAAAAAAATTGTAACCTTTGCTGTTTTAAGTGTCTAAAGTAATTAAATTTAAGCCATGTCTCGATGGATTGGGGAGACTGAAGAATACACAAACTTTTCAAGTTATTTGAAAGTCTAGGATAGCTTGTGGAGTTGCATCCTTTGAGCTAAGAATATGTTTATTCAAATCTTCATGGGTAGAGAACAGTCATAATTGTTTGCTTAAGTACTTTACTTTTTCGGTTTGAATTCAGAATTTTACTTTATTAGTGCTTATTCATTGATTTGTTAGTTTCTGTTCTGTTCTGTTCTGTTTGGAACTAGTAACTGTTATTCAGAGAGTTAGTTGGTTAGTTTGCTGGATCTTTAGATTAAATAAGGCATTAAGGCTATAAGTTAGAGAACGGGTTCGGAGGGAGAATATCTTGTCATTTGAGATAGAATTAGAGCCTTCAGGATAGGAATGTGCTGGTTTTAGGACATTATGCCTCTTCATAGCGTATTCTGGGAGGATTTTCTCTTTTCTTTCTACTGTAGTACCAGTTTCCTACCATTGTCATTGTCCAACAGTTGTTATTTCAATATACAGATAATATGGCAAATCTGAATGCATTAAAGCTTGTTGTTTTTTGGCCTACTCTTCAGTCTTGGTGCTGTAGTCAAATATCTTACTTTGGCCAAACATGATGCATTATACGTGATTTCTGGCTGTGTTTTTTGGGTCTTTATCGTTGACCTGGATATGTGTTCAATCTTAGTGTCTGGCTACTTTTCGTTTGAATTTCTTGTGTGACAATTGAAGTCTCGTGTGTGATAGCTAACTGAACATCATTTTTTAATCTCCCTAAATTTTCCTACATCTCGTGATCTGAATTCTTGATTCTATGCAAGATTGTGGTTTGTTTCGTGTATCTTTCAATATATCATATAATTTATGTATTTTTACATTCAGTGAAGCAGGCAAATGTTAAATCTAAACATGGCAAAAGAGACGGAGGTGCATGTTTTATGGCATTGAAAGGAAATGAGGTTGAAACAAAATCCATGTCAAAGATATCCATGTCTGTAAAGGCTATCTCCATTCAGGCTTTGTCTCAGAAGATGTTTCTGATCTTGGACTCCCTTGGGGATTTACATTTGCTATGCTTGTATAATTCTGGCTTTGGAGTAGATATCACTGGTCATGTGAGGCAATTGCCTCGTGTTATGAAAGTGAAAAGTTTGGCAGTTCATCCTGATATATCTGCTAGTAAGTCTCATTTTGTTTCTTATTATATATTATATAATTTTTGAAATTTAGTTTGTGTATGTTTTCTCTGTGAAAGATTTGATTTTGGAAGGGGGCAAAACTAGCAAAACAATCAACAAATTTTGTTGGAGCTTGGTGTTGAAACATTCCGCAAAAATGCTTCCATCATTTATACTACGACAATGATCATATTTGTGTCTGTTAGATATAAAACCATTCATATGCTTTCACCTAGCAACTTAAGCTTTTAGGAAAGTTCGTTATTGACATGGTATCAAAACATCTTTGACCAAGCGATCTAGAGTGCAATCCTTGTTTGTTGCTCTCATTCTTCTAAATAAGAGTTAAAATTTCAGCAGAAGATTGGGTGGGCCTGTATGGTGCTTCAATTCAAGTTATAAAAGATCTTGTGTTGGGGGGCAGGGGCGTGTGTTGGATATAAACCATTTATGTGCTTTCACTTGACTGTTTAAGCTTTCGGGATAGTTGGTGTATGATGGTATTGAATATTAGAATAATACATTTGTCAACTATGATTGTACCTGTATTTAATAGTTGCATGGTAGTCACAAGGTAGTTATAAGTACCAAGATCCTACACGGTATCGGAAAGGGGTCACACAATCGTGAATTAGGGGATTGTAACACAGATCGGAAGTTCCTATCAGAGTTATTAAAATATATTTTAATATAAAAACATGGTAATGTAATTGATTTACAGCTATCCGAGAGAGAATATATGAGACGCCAGCTCATAATTCATAAATCAAGAATGAGACTAAATGGGTGACTTAGATGCCCAAAACAAGTTTGTCCATCGTATAACTAAATATAAAGGAGAACCAGTTTTAAGAAGAAGAAAAAAAAAGGAGAACATATCTCACTCTTGAATAGTAGTTTTAGGGTTTTTTAACTTCAAGAAAATGAGTTGTACACCTGACCTAAGATTCACGTTGGCTGCTATAATCTTGATTCCAGTGTGTCCACGATTTAGCGCAATGATCTTGCCGTTCCCACCCAAATGCGATCCAGGGATGAACACGGTAGGTGTCAAGATCGTGTGTGTGTGTTCAATTTTATGCTCCAGGTCATGATTTTGGCTACCATGGGTGGTCAAAATCGTGATCTGGAACATTAAATGGGAGATATTCACGATCTATGTCATCTATAGCGTTCATCCTTACGAATATCGCTTTTGATTGGGTTCGAGGGAATTGCCATGCTTAGTCGTAGATGTGTTGGAATCGGTGGATTTCGTTGTTCGAAAAGCCTAAATGTACCGTGCGAGATTCGTTTTTCTCCCTCAACTATGGATCCTTTGTTCTTCTTCCCAACAAGTTATATGATGCGCTTGTTTTGGGTCTCTATATCTTGCATTTAGTCTCATTCTTGCTTATTAATTGTGAGCCGACTTCTCACACATTCTCTTAGATAGTTTTTTTTTTTTTTTTTTTTTTAAAATAAATATTTAAATTTTTTTTTTTTTTTTTTTTTTTTTTTTTTTTTTTTTACCAATTTTTTTTTTTTTTTTTTTGTTTTTTTTTTTTTTTTTTTTTTTTATAAAATAAATATGTACACTATTATTTTTTTAATTAATATCTACAAAATTAATAAAATCATCATAATTTTAGATGAAAATAGATTATAATTTTTTTGGTAGGATCTTACAATTCCTATTGCAATCCCCCAATTTACGATTTTGTGACCCCTTTCCAATCCCGATAGAATCTCGATTCTGACTACCTTGAATAGCTATTACATTGGGAGGCTTGCTTACAACTGCAGTGAATTATGCTTGGCCTCTCCTGTTGTCTATTACTTTGTTGTTATTTTAGATATACTACTTCTGTTAATTGAGAAGATTTACATTGTATTCAGATACTTAAGAATTAGATTAGATAGTTAAGGAATAGAAAAGGGTTTATGGTTGATGCTAACATGTTTAAATACAAGTTACCTTAAGAAGTGTACAGACACGGTTCAAACTACAAAACCAACTGCAAACTTCAAGTCATATTTTTTAATTACGTGACACTGCAATCAATACCTTCCACCCTTGTACATGCACGAGTAACTGTGGTTGATACTAGATGAAACATAAGTATGCCAGTTCAAATATAATGATGGTCGTTATATTATTTCAGCAACTAAAGTTTTCTTATTATCTTACAGCATCTCAAACTATCTGGATATCAGATGGATGCCATTCTGTTCACATGTTCACTATGGACATGGAAAATGCTTTAAATAATGTAGCAGACGTAAATGATGACGGTGATGAAAAGCTTATGCATCTCCAAGGTTTACACACTTCTGTTTACATCATTGGTTATTATTTTTTGAACCCTAATTTGCCAATTCTAGAAGTTACTGTGCATGTGTCTAATCTATATGGAGTAGTATGAAATAGACCTAGTTTCTGCTAATGAGTAGCATTGCAATTTGCAGCTCAATTTTGTCTTTCATAAGTTACTACTCCCTCCGTTTCTAATTATAAGCAAATTTAACTTTTTAGATTCATTCAATTAATGATGTATGTGGTCCATAATATAAACCACATACATCATTAATTGAATGAACCTAAAAAGTCAATTTTGCTTATAATTAAAAACAGAGGGAGTACATCCCAAATAAATATACATAATCAAGAAGATTTTAGAATAGAAAGAGGGTATTTACATAACAGGAGGTTGATAAATGTTGTTTATATTTTGAAAATTAGGAAAAGAATATACAATATAATAGAAAAAAAGAAGTGCCCACAATACTCAACGAATGCCGGGTACATGTAGCTTGAGAGGTTTGAACTGTCTGTTATCCCGGCCATCGGTGGCTGTTACAATGGTGTTGATGTGGCTACTAGATATCCATATGGCATGGCATTGAGTGGATGATGTTGTGTCATTGTAGTTTATTCTTCTCCCCCGCTACCCCTCCCCAATCCCATTGTACCCTATTTCATTGCCATCCTCTTCCTCATCCTCATCATCATTGGAAAAACTAAAAACCTCCATCAATACCAACAACGAAAAAGAAGAGAGCAGATGAAAAACTAGAACCATATTAGGGGGAAGAAACCATAGCCATAGAACCTTCCTTTCATCTTCCTTCACCATAAAACCAAAAGCGACTATTTCCCCCCATCTGTTAGCATCTGAAACAACCGTAACAGTCCCAGACGGAGTTCCATTAGCCATGTTATTGTTTTTGTAATGGCCACTGACCGCAGGGACAAAAAATGGACAGTTTGAAAATTTGACAGATGAAAAGTGATAAAACAAATTTCAGTGACCAAAAGCAAAAAGGAGATATTTGAAGGGACAAAAAATTTAAGCCTTGCATTTTTAAGCTTTTTGTTTTAACACATTCATGATTTATAATACGTGTACCCTTGATATTCCTTAGTTTCAACTTTGCACTTGGTATTCAACTTTTGCAAATTGTAACTTCATATCTCTTGTAAATAATATCTGGATGAGGTTACTTTAACATAATTTAATGAATGCATAGCATTCTTTCTTCCAGTGTTGGAGTTGTATTTTTTATATTGGCATGTCAAAGCTATTATTAGACCTAGGAAAGTGTTGACTGCATATTTATCTAATTTTCCATCTATTGTTGAATAAATTCTCTTCCAAAATGCCTTTGGAGAGCTTCTGTCTCTTTTCTCAATTGTTTTCATAATCTAAGTAATTTCTCTCTATTTCAGTTACTCAAGTTCTTTTCTCCCGTGAGAAGATCCAAGATATCATTCCTATAGGTTCAAATTCCATTATGATTCTTGGACAAGGTAATATTTCCTTTCTTTCCGTTTATGTTCAATTCTAAATGCAAGGGCATTGTTACAATTTTTTCTCTTTCTCGGGTAAACCGTAACAAAATAGAAAAAAGAACGGAGAAAATAAAATAAGTGGCATGTCACAGTGAAGTCTTCATAAACTTTTCATTATGCATCTGGTGTGATATTAGCAATTTGAAGATTTTATCTTTTGCATACTCACCGTATAAAATTTTCACTGCTCAACAGGAAGTTTATATGCCTATGCAATTTCCTGAAGTTGCTTCGATTTTTCATCTTTTTCATCTGGTAAGCATTTGTCTCATTGTATATTCTCAATGATCTGTATCTTTAACTTCACTACAAATTTTGATGTAAGCTCTGTTTGTAGGAAATCAATCATCTTGGCTCGCTTGACGTTCTAATGCATACTTGTGTGGCTCCAGGATATATTGTCTTTCATAGTAAGTATATTATTAATTATCACAGCATACACTTATTTTCAGAACAATGAAACGTTGCATACTTGCATTAGATGACCTAAATATCACTTTTCTATAATTTTATTCCCTTTCCCCATCCTAAATTATGTAATAACATGGCTGGTATGTTCTTAATTGTTGAGTTAGGTGCTCTGGTTGCCTCACTATAGTGCATCCTTAAGATACTGGTGATCTCGAAAGGTATGTAAACTTCTCTGATTACCTCGGCTCTCACCTGTTTCGAAACTTTTTTTTTGGTATATGTGGCTGCTAGGTGTCTAGGATATATTTAAGCTTCTTGATTGTAAAGTAACTCATCAATAATATAACGCGACCCTCTAACAGAATATATATATGTAATCATCGCCGGATAACTATTTGTTTCACCTTTTGATAGTGTTTATGTTTCATTAAATCATCGTCAAATGTTGCAGTTTTCCTTGTATATTACAACTCTAGTTCATAAAATGTTTTATTTTTTCTCTTTTGTAATGAATCTAACTAATACATTTGTTGCTGTTATTTTAGATTATCGGATTCATGGGACTGGTTAGATATCCGTGCGGTCGAATTCAACAGCTCAAAGCCATCTGTCCTGCAAAACCTGTCACAGCAAACTTCAAGATACATGAATACAACCAAAATGTTGGCTGTTCTTCAAACTTGTTTATTACAAATCTTGTGGAGGTTGGCTGAAATCATGGTTTTCTTGCCAAAGAACTGAGCAGGGTTGATATGAAGACATAATCTTGGCAATTTTGCTTCTCTGCTTGTTGGAATAGTTTTTCTTTGATTACAATTTTCTCATTCTAGCTGTGTTTGGTTCTTTTATGAAAGATGTTTTGTGGTGTTGGAGGTTTATTTTAGTTTTTTTTTAAGAGTTGATGTAATAATAATCAAATGAACATGTTGATGACCTATTATGTTTTGTTGTCTTTAATGCTTTTTCAATTATGATGATTTCATGGTTAATTTAATGCCTAAAGCATTTCCCCAATTCTAGTAGTTTTGCTGCTTAGGATGATTCGAGTGTTCAGGGTTTGCTTGGCAGATAAGTTGGATATAGGATTGTAGTGAAAAAGATAAATTAAAAGTTGCTCGTTTATGTAAAATTGATTTTAGTTAAAAAGTGAGTTGAGCAACCAATTTGAACATGAAAATCATGGATAGTCAAAGATGGCAAATCTTAACTTCAAGTTAGAATCAATCATCAAAATTAATTCTATTTAGAGACATTTAAATATGTCGAAATTGATTATGCATCTCTAAAATCAGTTTTGTTCCATTGAAAGTTGAAATTAGACATACACTATACACCAAATCTTTTGTTTTTCTAACATGTTTCTTTGAAGAAAAATGATATTTGTACAACTATTTTATGACAACTATTTTTGATATTCACATTATGTTTTTACTTTTTTCTCTATTGTTTTGATTTCAGTGTCAATACCTACTTTTATTTGTAAATTTGTAGTTGTCTCAAAAGTTGTCACAAATGGGTGTTCATGATGCGAGATGAAATTAGAATCTCCAATTCGAGCTTGGAGTGGCTCCAGAGAAAGAAGGGAAGAACAAACAACACAAAATATGGACGAATCCGTTTCTGATTCCTTTTCTATCAAGTCTCTTGGTAATATATAGCCAAGAAAAAATAACACCTGTAATGGGATCATGCCACCTGTAACCAGACCCTTACATTCACTACAGAATTGTAATAAGATAAAAACAAGTAACTAATTGTAATTATCCTGTGACTTCACTTCTTCTCTTTTCCAGCTGGCTCTCTCACGTAGTCCTTGAGCCAAATTGGGCTTTCCTTCTTGCGAATTGGCCTGCTAGG
>Ga0228711_1004178_pt1 | contig 22310 bp, 20 predicted proteins | sample MedpolnodulmetaG_2_FD_177996 | JGI IMG/M metagenome (GOLD analysis project Ga0228711, IMG submission 177996) | Root nodule microbial communities from Medicago polymorpha collected in Santa Monica, California, United States - brown nodules | ecosystem: Host-associated > Plants > Roots > Nodule...
ATAACTTTTAATTCATTTTCTTAAATTCATGTGTGTTGGCCAATTTAAAATTTCTTAATCTAAACAACCAACTATAAACTTGCGACATTTAACAAGATTAACTCCCTCAAAAAAAAAAAAATTAACTGGATTGTAGGTGAATAAAAATAATAAGAAACAGGGTGGAGGTTGAAGAACACTTGTGATCAATTAGAAGCTTACTTGCATCATTGATTTAGGATTGGTGGTGTAGGTTGTCTCAACAGTCCTTTCTTTCTGCATTCCATGACAAGATCATGTGAATATGATTAGTCACTTGCATAACTACAAGGGGTATTATCCAAATCAAATGAGATTACCTCAAATTCAAATCCATAATGCAACGCAATCCTTTTAACATCTTCCAAACTTAATTCAATGGACATTTCCTACAAATAAATTACAAATTAGATGATACAGAGACACACATATGATGTGCTATTCTATGTGAAAAGAATCTTACATCTTGCCCATACGTATCTGCAAAGTGATAAAGTAGAGGGCCCAAATTTATCCAAACCTGTGATGGTGTCAATTTCATCCAGTACGAAGGACAATATCAGAATGAGAATGGCAACAAGAGCACAAACGGACGATGAAGGAAAAAATGAGATACACGGGATCTATTTGAATTTCGATTAAAGAACTTACTCCTCCGTCTTTCAAAATTTTTGAAATAATTTCAATGTACTCAACAATATTGTGAGCAGTATCAATAAAGAAACAAGTTACAACTGCATCCCATGCACCTGCATGGCCATTGTAAAGTCTTGTTAGAAAATTACAATGGGATAGGGTGTTATATTATATATAATTTAGATACAGGTTTGTCTAGAAAAGCAATTATATTGTCCAGTTCAATTTATGCAAAAGAACTTTTCACTAGTATTTATCTCGATACAGGAAAAGTGTGATCGGTGTGCCGTACACCCTCTGTTGTGTTTGAAAACTTCATGTCTAGCAACAGACTACACACAAAATTTACGCATCAGTCGGTGCATGTTAAAATTGAAACTGAGAAAGTTCAAATTTAGAGGAAAGAAGTCATTGAGTTTCAATTTGAAATTTTGAAGCAGCTATAGATAGCTTTATTTTATGTGTGTAGGATAACATTGGCATATGTAAGTTTAGTCTGTACTCTACAAATATTTAAAGCAGTCCAGTTTAACTCAGACCGTACACTAAAAAGTGACTACCATTACATCATATATTACAGCTATTGATTAAAAGTTAAAAATATATTTGGACTAATTGCCTCTCAGACTCTCTAAGCTCAAGCATTTATAGCATCTTGATTTGTAATCATGGTAGAAGTGCAAGAGTATCTAATTAAAATCCAGTGAACCTCTTGTTTTGCTTAATTTGCATGATGGATCAACAAAGAACAAAGGTTGCACGTAAGGAAAAGAACAAGAAGAATGATATTTTTGGTTTTCTCTTTAGAGCCACCGATATAATATAACAATTAAGAACGAAATATAATTAAAAATACTTTCCCCTACCTATTTGGCCTGGATCACTGTAGACTTCAACGAAGTCACCTCCACACATGGAAAAGCCTTCAGTAATTCCTGCACTGCTCTCGCAAATTGCAACACAGTATGATTAAAATATATATATTATATCAAACAATCTACTGATGATTTAGTATTTCTACAAGCTATCCACGTCTCCTTTTTCTACATTTGAACATGGGAACACATTATTTGAACAGGTCTTGTTTTTTAACCTAACAATAAAGAAAGAAGGTAGTAAAATCAAATATTGTGACCACGTCACAATCATTCTACTTCTCGTTCGCAATCATCTTCTCCCTGTCTTGATGAATTTCTTATATTAAAGATGGAAGAATAGGTTTGTATTGGCATTTATTTCTCCCCTTAAAGATGGGAAAAAGTGACCGATCGTATTGGCTCTATGTGATGCTAGAAAGTTTCGTGCAATATCCATAGTAGATTCTTAAAGAGGGAAAATCCTTTTATATTAATCGTTCAGCAGCATTGTTTTGTTTTCTGAAAATTCTCCTATTAGTTTTATGCCAATGGAGGGACCCATATATGTTTACTTTCTTTTTATTCAGCCTTTCCTTCTAATTAATTTTCTTTTATTAAAAGAACCCAAGCATGTACCTGGCAGGATGAATATCTGGTATCGTAACAGGACGAAGTTGATCACTATCTGATAGTGAATTGCAATTGCTGTGAATCCAAGGATATATTGTCCACTCACCAGCAGTTTGGCAACTTAAATTATCCAAACAGCCAATTGATTAGAGAAAAAAACAAAAAAAGATAATCAGAAGAGCAACCTTTGCATTGTGACTTATCAATAGGTAATTTATAACTTTAAAAATATCGAGATGGAAGAGACAACACTAGTTCTTACTGGTTAAGAATAAAACTTGAGCATATCATCATGTAGTATGAAAATTCATTTCCCTGACAGATAAATCCTGCACCATAATAACATGCATTTGTTAGACATAGGACAAAATCTCATCTGAAGGTAATTTATATGTAAGCCTGGTAATAGACACAAACCTAAACTTGAAATGTCCAAAGCCAGCCGACCAAGTCCAGCACCAGGAACTAAACAAGCAGGTGGACTGTTTGAGAAATTTTATGAGTTTAGCAAAACATAAATCGTGCAAACAATCTTTAGCCCAAATAAGAACTTTCCATTTATATTAAGAGCATTACAGTCTACCTCTCCTCACTACGATTAGGAAATAAGAGATTAAGCTCTTCAAGAATAGGGTTGTAGCACTGATCTCGCTCCTTCTGACCCTAATAAGATACAATTGTGGAAGAAAAAGTGGGTAACAATTTAAGTTATGAATCTTTGATATGATGATCATAGTTAGAATATTTCAAACAAAAGAGCAACAAAAACAGTACCTCTACAGCCCAGTCCCTGACTATGTTCCTTATAATACATCGTACCTGAGACAAAAGCATTAATAAAATGTACTTAAGTAGCAGCAAAACAGTATGAGAACCATCACTTCACTAGAACTGTTATGGTATCAAAACAATGCAAAACACGTGGCATCAACCGGGCAAATTGGAAATAGTAGCAGCACTGTATTTTTATCCATGTTTCCCTTATGGGTTTAGTTGACTAGTTTTTATCCATGTTTCCCTTACGGGTTTAGTTGACTAGCGGAAGAGTCTCAATCTTCACAAGACTCGGATTCTATTCCTGATTCTTACAAAATAAGAGGTCAATTAGACAGCAGTAGTTCTTTGTCTAGATAGGAAAGCAGATTTATGAATTACAGCAGGTCTGCATCCAGCTACTCTCCTACTCTCAAGCATTCAAATCCTACAGTTGAATCTAAATTCTTCTCATCTTCTGTCCTATTTCTTTAACTTTATCAACTACCCTGATTAGGATCTTTTTTTTTCAAGCAATATTGAGAATTTGCATAATCAAAATTCTACTTCATTCTCCGTTGAACATAACACAACCATCAAACCCCAACCCATGTCCCCTAAATTAACAAGTTCTGTCCAGTCACTACCTACTTTGCATTGTTGATTCGTACAAGAAAACATCTACCCATTAAAATCAATATCCTTCCAATATCAGCAGTGGAACAAAACACAACAAAAAAGAATGGATGCTGGAAACATAAACATACCTTATCCACATCAACTAAAGGAACATTCAACTGGAAAGATGGATCCAACCATTGTTGCTGTGATGAGGTAACTGTGGCCTGAAATAATGAAGGAAATAAGGGATAAAAAAGGCAGATGTAAGATTAACAACACATTCATTAGTATCTACAAAAGTGATGCTTATTGGATGACAAAGTCTGTTTGATTTCAGATTTTGGTGGAAGTTATAAATCATTGCTTTGAGAAAAAGTGCATGGGGACACTAAACTTTTCCATTAGCTTTGGCCAAAATCTTAACCAAATCAACAACTCAGCTAAAAGTTGCATTCGAACTTGGTGCATATACTGACATTTTTATCAAATCATTGTCATAGGTATATAATAGCAATCAAACCAAAAAGCGAATTATATTTTCCCAGAAATGGACACACAAGAAGAACAAATTGAGATGAAAGAAATCGGACAAAAATTACAGGAACTTCTTCATCTCCTCCATAAAACAACCGGTCATAATAATCAAAACGCAATAAAATTCTGCCAGCAACAAGGTCTAACCGCGCCACTCCTCAACACAAACTCTCATAATAAAACAATGGTGTGCTTCTTCAAAAAAAAAAAATGGTGTGAAATATGTATTCTTCACGTTGTACTTCAACTTTCCAAATACGACTGAGTTAATGAAAGATAGATTAGTCAAATGAGATTCCAGAGCTAAATATTAATTTCTCTAGGTAGACATGTCTAGGTTGTTGTTGACTTAGTTGTAATGCATAAACCATGATTATTTGCAAACAGATTTGAGAGAGGGGAAGAAAGACTGAGAGAGAAGAGGAGGAGGAACGAATTAAAAAAAGAAGTGTTGTCACCACCAGTAGAATTATCCAATTACTCTGAAAGGTATCGAGAACCTTTTATTTTAAGAATAGCCATTTCGTTAACACCAATTTAGCAAAAGGAATGCACAACAAATGACCAGCTTAGATAGAAACTCATAAAAATGAAAAAGTTACTGACACAGATAAGAAATTACATTTTCATTTGAATCAGCAATAGTTTTTTCACCATATCCACTAGCCTCTTTAGCATGTATCGTGTTTGAAGGATGGCAACCAGCATTTGACTGATGGTGACTCTCAATGCTCATCTCCTGTTGTTATCTACAGGGTCAAATTTCTAAATGAAAAAAACAATGGTAGAGCCAACAAAACATCACAGTTCTTATGTACTGAACTAAACAAGACATGGAGTCATGAATGCAGAAGAAACCTCATTGGGATGCACCAGTACTGATGATCTGCATGAATCATTGTTGCTCTCCACACAACCATGTCGATTAGATACAGAACATGTTATTCTCAACGGGGCTGATTCACATGAACAAGAATCAATCCCTTCACGAAATAAATGGTCGTTTTGGGCATACTCAGGATGTTGATCTTCACTTAAATCTACGTCCTGACTCATATCAAGTGGAGGTTCAAATGCCTACAAAAGTTATGCCTGTATCAAACAACAAATATTGCCATAACACAAAAAGGAGCAAGCCACTGAAAGACTTCGTTCGCACCTGAAGCATGCTGAATATGAAATGAGAGTTCAATGATATACACCTGCACCATTGGAAGGCACCAAAAAAACCATAAATTTCTGAGATTCAAAACTTCAAGTTAAATTTCTATTTTTTAATTAAACTCGGCCTCTCCATTATTAAGTAAAAATCAGATAAACTATTTTTTCATAAGAGGAAAACAGGTCTACCGACATGCACATATTTTTACAGCTGCCTCTATCTGCACTATAAATACCATGAAGAGAGAGTATGTTTATGTGTATGCTGAAAACCCAGTGTTTTGACTACAGCACAGACTCGATATGTATAAAATAAATGTAATAAATACAAAGATACAAATTTACTAATTATTATATTATTATATTTGTATTTATCTAATACAACTAACGTAAACATTTTCAGAATGATACACATTTCTAATATTGGTGTGTTTCTTATGAACTTAATTTTTTTTGCAAAATCCAAAACATGCTTTGACAGAAGCTTTTCTACAAAAGCCAAAAACTTAAAACAGCTTACTAATGTGCACTTTCAAAAGTTTCAGTTTCAGTCATTAACATTGTCCATATGTGGTTTTATGATAGGGAATAAAAGTTATCCATGCAGCCACAAGTTCAATTCATCCCCTGTTCTAAGTGCCATAAGCATCAACTTCAGAATATCTCAGCATTTTTTACCTCAATATATAAGATTAAAAAAGAGCAAGAAAATGTACCGGCGTAATCTTTGAAACTTTAGAGGATAGTGGGATAACAAAGCCTACAAACACAAGAAAAAGGTTTAGCAAACAAGGCAACGTAAGAATTAAGGGAAACAAGCAATTATGTGAAAGCAACAAAAGCACAGTTAGAAACTATAGACTATTAGACATTACACACTGTGTAGTATATTAATGCTCTAATGTAGGAGCTAAATAAGAGTTGATATTCAATCATTCTTCTAATTAATCATGTACATGGGAATGAATTTATTTTACGACGCTAACATATCAGTCACGCAATTTCAGCCATATTCTCCCTATTGACAAATTTACAAATGGTATACAACCAAGTTCCAACTCATCTATTCACTAAAGGGTGTCAATAACCAGTCATTCAAATGCAAACAAAATCAAGAGAACGTGGCAACCTAGGCAAGGTGAGATCCATAAGGCATTTTCCAATTTCCATGCCCTTCATATTTTGCATCCCTATATCCAACGGTAATGGTTATGAGTTCAAAAGGCTCAATTGATACATTCCAAATTGACCAAACAGTACATGTCTTGTTCAAGTTAGGATTAGAAAGACCCCAAAAAAGTCGAAATAACAGTGCAACTCTGAGGAATATCATATTCTATGAGTGCAAACCTATCTCTTGTTCAATCATCAATGCAGTGACATCAAGCAGATTCAGAAGAGACAAATACCTTATGGGCGGGTGGAAGCTTCCTAAAAGATCTCTCATATCTTCTAACATCCTCGTCCGCGGCATCAGGATAGCTACATCAGAAGACAGCGAAAAAAAGGCTTAAGTTTTACTTTAATATTAGGATTCAATAATATAGAGAAATGTGAGAAAAACTGCATGAAAGCAAGAGAGGAAAAACTAAATAACTGCATATCATATGTAAACTAATAAACTAACTAACTAACTGACACGTGACCAACTGACTATGACACTAACGGCCTGTTTGGTTTGAGTATTTGAGCTTATCTACTACCATAAATTTTGCGAGACTGTTCATTGTTCATAAGCTGTTTTCAGCTTATTTTCATAATTTCTCCAAAATAGCTTATGAAAACAACTTATAGCTTGCACAAAAACAAATTAATTTTACTTTATCTTTCGTGTAGAAATAACTTATGCTTAAGAACTTATCATGATAAGCACTTTTTGAAGGATCATAACAATTCAATATCTAAGGATTTACATACTGCGGGTGCATTCATCACTTTGATTGAATTCATAACATCAACATTAACATACATTAAATTGATCTAAATGCTTTAAATCAAAATAAAATTCAAAAAAATGGAAAATAAAAAGTGCAAAAATAACATGACGAATCCTTGAATGTAAAAAATTGAATTAAAAAGTGAAGATAGAAAGAATGATTTTACTTGAGGTAAGCGCTAATGATGCGTCTTAGAGATTGAATTTCAAGAGCTTCTTCAAGCTTCAAACGACGACGTTGTTCCTCTTCAGCGTCTTCCATAACCGTTTCTGCTTCTTCTTCTTCTTCCACAGTGTTCCAGTACTCGAGAAGAAGCAGCGTAAATAAATCTTTGAATTGAAGTCGAATTAAATTATTGGGTCGGACCGGGTACCGCTTATTGGAGTGGGCGGATATATATTAAGACCCAATATAAAACATTGGAAGCTTTTCTTTTTCCACCCCTGATTATTTTAAAACCGCCTTATTTTATTTTTGGATTAAATGCACTTTGATCCCTGTCTTTTGAGTGAATTCTGTTTTACGTAGTTTTTTATTTCAGTAATTCAAAGATTCTTTGATTGTAGACTTTTGTGACATTTGACGGTACAAAACAGAAAATGTGGCAAAAGGTTGAATTAAAATTTCGCTTAAATGACAGAGGTAAAAATACCTTTAATCTTAAAATTTGATGTCATTAGGTTTAAAAGAGAGGAATATTTAGATTACAAGGTTGAAATCACAATTTTTTTCTAAAGTAAACTGAAATTTGCTCAAATGAAAAGGATAAAACTGCATTTAAGACTATTTCTTTACTTCATAGTTATGCTTCCGAGAAAAAGCTCTTTAGAACCACTCATTTATGTGTAATTTAGGTTATAAAACACATCCTAAAATATTCTTTGAAATTAGCAATTTAATAAAATAAAAAAAAGTACATCCAGAAGTATATACTTTTTTAATTTCAATTAGAAGTTTTTATTATTCCTTTAATAATGTGCCAAAACTTGATTCAACAACAATCTATGCGCCTTATGTTTACTATACCTAAAAAGAATTTTTTACTCCACTCTTTAAAGAGGACGTTTCATGTTGACAGAGAGGCCAATACTCAGAATTCCATACTCAACTTTGTACTTTCTAGTTTTTGTAGCTACGTTTCATCTCTTGTACTTAGTAGAAGCTTTAGAAGCTTCAACCTTTCTTCTTTTGAAGTATTTTTCAGTTTCAAATTGTTTAAAACCCTCTGCCTAACTTTCTTTGTCTAAGGTAACTTCTATTTTAAGAAACACCAAGAAGGTTCGCTTTTCAATATCCTCTTTAACATTTACTCTTTTATTAAGTGAAATCAATGTGGATCTCACTACTTTATGTACGACCAATTTTCAAAGTATGGAGCTCACATTTGTCCAAAAAAAAAAAGTATGGAGCTCACAATATTTTTATCCTATAAAAGAGTGAACGTTAAAAATAACTGCAGAGATTAATCCATTAAATCTTGTAAAATTCAATTGGCCAGCAACCATAAGAGTTTAATCATCGTTGCTTGCACAAACTCGGGTTCTTATCATGAGACTTTGGTTTGGGAAGTTAATATATGAATACACACATTTTATTTTATTTTTGACTCGGACAAAACACATTTTATTGTTATTTTTTTCATGTGCATTTTTTTTTATCTCTTGCAACAAATTGCCAAATATTTCAGCACGTTGCATGTCCATGCTCTTAGCCTCTTAACTCGTATCAATTTTTCTATCCTTTTTAAAGTCATATTGAATATTTTGCTCAAAATAAACATTGCTCTGATAGTAGACTGAAAGAATCGTTCTTCACCCATAAAAATAAAACATGCCTTATTTGTCACTGGTCATTGCTATACTATTATGACATAATAAATAATAAATAATAAAATACCCTAACTTACTAAGCTTCAATTGATCCCACAAATTTAAGATCATATAACTTGATTCTAATTAGTTCACAAGTTCTATTCAACTAGTAAAAATACTAAATTTATTAGATCGGACGTTGTGATATAGATCGAACCTCAACTCATTCATTTATGTTATTTCGTCTATCTAAAAAAAACTTGATTCTAATCAATTCATATTACCGACTAATTACGTGACTTTGAATCCTTTTCTTTCTCCTCTGAAGAAAATTTTGAAGAGATCACTTTATGGAAAAACCATGTGAGACATGCACTAATAATGCTCGAGGTTGCGATGAAAAGGTATTCTTCCATGTCACAAGGCCAAATCAATAATATTTGGACACACATAGAAAGTTTCTCCTCAAAACATTCAATATCTTTTTTTTTATCAATTTATTATTTATTATTAAAAAAATACTTTTTTATGTGTATGTGACTAAACACTTTTTCTTTGGTCATGTGACCATATTAGAATTTCTCTACGATGAAAGGGATATTGGTGGAGTTGATCTTTTGCTATCACCATTCTTTGCTTCCATTTCTATAAATTAATAATGTCAGGGCCGGAGAAATTTATTAATTTAGAGAGTTATTAATTTATCAAAAAATTAATAATTATTAATTTAAAGAGTTTTTAAGTAATTATACAGTACATACCAAACAAAAAGGAAAATTAGTCTATGCCTCTTAGAATTACGTTGCAGCGAACCTTGAGACTCAACGTAAATTAGTAACTACTGTGTTCATATGCATTGGAAAAATACAATACAAAAATACAACACCTGAGCTATTGGATGCAATAAGAAAAGTTAGAGATGAGCTCCAAACAGACTTAAACTTTAAAGGAGAGCAGACAATTATTGAATCATATTTCAATAGAGTGTAATATTTATTTTTTCCAGTTTCTATGAATTATTAATTTATGATTTTCTTGCGACCAAAAATTATAAAGGGATCTCCCGAAAAATTATTATCTTATTATTTTATCGAGTTTTTCAATTTTTTACATTGGCCCAAGTCGGGACCGGACAAATTTATTATTTTAGAGAGTTTATTAATTTATCGAGTATTAATTTAAAGAGTTTCTACTATATATTATTATTATTATTATTATTATCACTCTAGCCAGCAAACAATTTCAGTCAATAATAAAAACTAGTTAACTGTACCAAAATAAAAAAATAAAAAATAGTAAACTACACAATAAGCTTTTATTACGAAAAAGAGAAGTACTATCACTAGAGATAAATTATCATAAGGATGATAATAAAATAAAATAAAAATCATATAAGGGTGCTTATACATTGTCAAGTGAGTAACACATTGTCCATATGTTTTTTTTCCTTTCCTTCTCATACACGTAATTATCGCATGCAAAAAACGAGGAAAAAATTATGAATTAATGTCAAATAAATAGTCAAACATTCCTCCACAATTAATTAAGGATGGTAAAATCGTCAAAGATGGAATCCATGCATAATTGCATATTACCTGGTTATGATGTGTTTGTTTCAAGTTTACTAAATTTATTATTAGGAATAACATTTTTTGAAATACATATAAAGGTGTGGATTTTATTTTAAAGGAGCGTATGTTTCAAGTCATATTTAGGGTGGATTCTAAGGTGAGGGTTCAATTAAGTCCCTCATCGGTGAAACACCAAAAAAATTACCTTTAGATTTAATGGATGGTCTAGATATGTTATGAATTAAAGAAAAAACTTATACACATTACCACACACAATAGTGCCCCTATCTCCTTCCCCATATGCATCCTTATCTCTTAAGTATTCATCATCTTCCAGTCAAAAAAACTGCAGAAAAATCAAAAGCTCGTTGCAATTTTTTTACACTCCCCAATTTGTATGTATACACGCATACACATAAACCAATCAAAATAGTCTCCATGTTGGAGAAAACTTCTTGATTAGAGATCAACAACCTCGTTAAAAAGTAAATATATGTTTAACCCAAAGAAAATGTACATCATCTTTGTGAAATTAAAAGTACTTGTACGTTTTGAAATCAATCTAATTCATATATAAATAAAATTCATGTTTTAATGAGGCCACACCAACAACGACCAATTTCATCTTTTTAGTTGTTGATTGCATAAATTGGAAGATTATGGAGCCAAATTTAGATTCCAATGAGTCAGATTTCATCGTTTTCATGATGCATAAGTGTATGTTATATGTTATTTAGATGAATGCAAAGCAACCGCTCTCTACATAATTTCAGTGAGTTGGGAAGAAATACAGGCAGGATTGTGTGTGGACATATGTAGATATTCTCAATTTTATTTTCAAGAACTTTGCACCCTTGATTAAATCTAACGACATTTTCTTGGTGGTCCACCGGTGAGGGACTTGATAGAGGGACTTGATAGAGCCCTCACCCTAGAATCCACCCATATTTAGAGATTTTCTGGAAATATGATAGCAGAAAAGATATATTCATATGTTTGTTTCAAATTTTTAAAATTTTATTCTTGGGAATAGAAGTTTTCTGGAAATGTTATTTTGTTCCTAAGAAAATTGGGAGGAATAAAATTCTCATGAATGTGAGGATAAAATCATTAATTATTATCCATAAATATCATTTTATCAGTCATTCTCAACAATTCTTTAAATACTAACCAAACACATATTCTCAGTAAACTCAGGAATAAAATTTTCATCTTATATTCCTAGGAAAATTATTTCGAGGATTATATTTTGTAAACTTGAAATAAATGCCCCCGAAATTATTTAGAAAAATGATGTTTTTTTTAAGGAAGGAAAATGATGTTTGGTTAACATTATAATATTCACAAGATCCTAAAAAAAACACAAGAATCTGAAAAATTAGAAGATTATCAGGTAGTTACACATATGATATTTATTCTCATCTCATATTCACACATCTTTTTTAGTCTTAACATTTGATTTATTGTTTGTTAATGAAATTATCTTTAACATAAAAAAAAATAAATGAATAAAAAAAAATGAAATACCCTGTTCAGAGTAGTTAATATGAATAGAATTTTCTTTTTTTATTTTATTTCATGCAATAAATTGTCAAATATTTCACCCACGTTGCATGTCTATGCTCTTATAAACTCGTGCCAAAAAAATTCCCTATTTTTTTCCCTACTTTTTTGAAGTTATCTTGAATGCGACAGATCCACACTTTGCTCATAGTAATCATTGCTCTAGTAGTAGACTGAAAGAGTAGTTCTTCATTCATAAAAATAAAAATACATACATGCCTTAATTGTCACCAGTCATGGCTATACTAATACTCCTACTAATCTAGATATAATAAAATACCCAGATTTGTAGGCTTCAATTGATCCCACAAATTGATTCAAATTAATTCATATTCCGGCTAATTTGTACTACTATTATTATCATTATCATGAGTTACAATAGAGAGGTGGTGACTTTGAATCCTTTTCTTTCTCTTCTCAAGGAAATTTTGAAGTGATCGCTTGATGGAAAAGCCATGTGAGGCATGCATTTGTAATGCACTAGGTTGCATTGAAAGGGATAATGTTGGAGTTGATCCTTTGTTGCTACCATTCTTTCCTTCCATTTGTTCACTTGCCAACCATATTATAGCTCTAGCCTACAACAAAATTTCGACCAATAATAAAAAAATATATTAAGCTTTATATTATGAAAATGATAAGTATATTCACTAGAGAAAATTATCATAGTAATAAAAAAAAATTTGTGACAAAAATAAGTTATATATTAGTGTGGTCAAGGGAGTTTATTTGTGCATGTTTTTTTGTCAAAAAATATTTGTCCATGTTTTTTTTGCCATATACGTAATTATCGCATGCAAAAGGTTAGGAAAATAATTATTAAATGTCAATTTTGAATTGCCAATTTTTCTTCCACAAAATAAGGCTGAAGAAATCGTCAAAAATGAAGTTTTTAGATACGCATATTACCTGAAGTTCCTTTTCATCAAATTTGTGGTGTCCATTGTGAGGATTTGCAACAAGTTTCTTGTTTACGTTCAACTTCTCATTCCTACAAAAAAAAGACCCATTTGTTTTCCAAGAAATTAACAAAAACCATAAACGATGATGAAGAAAATGAAAAAAAAAACTTCGAAATCACTTACATTGATTTATGAGATGATGAATTCAAACAACAATTTCGTTTCATCGTGATGCCAATTTTGAACTCTAGCTTTACAATGAGCCTCTTACACACAAAGAAGAAACAATAAATATTAATATGAGAGTATGAGAAATGCTACATATTGGAGAACAAAGGATATATAGAGAGAAGAAGACATCAAACATGCACTATATATATTTCAAAGTTGATTAATGCATGAGACATATATTTCAAGGGTGATATATATAGGTGTCGGGGTATAGAAATTGAATGACTAGACACGTGGGAAATGAGTTACACATGTCAAAAACTTTTGCATAGCATTGTAGCTCTCATTAGTAACGTACATTTTGTATTGAAAATCAATTAACACCACACAGTAACTCGATGTGTATTTTCACGTGCCTTCTATTTCTTTGCAGCTACATTTGCTTGCCCTTTAGAGGTGGAAAATACCCTAAATGGAAATTTTGCTTTCTTTGTGTAACCACACTCAATGCATTATGTCTTTTTGGTGTTTCCATTTCTTTCACGTGATGAAATTCAGATGATGAAATTTAAATCACACCCTTTTATTTCACTCTCTTTTTTATATTTCACCGGAAGTGTTTTATGAGCGTGTACGATTGGGACCAAAAGAATCCAAGAGTAATACACAGCGTTTAAATTTTCAACTACTTATGACAATTATATGTCGATTCGTATATTTTATAGGCTCTGTTTCTTAAATCCATTATTTCATATTCGTACTATTAGCTTCTTTTTTGTTCTTCTTTTGCCCTTTACTTTTAAGACTGCTGAGATACTTCGGGAGATATTTTAGACCTGCCAGATAATTCTTTAAAGAGACAATAAAAACTTTCAAAATTATATTTGATTGATATGGAATGTCATTATTTAATTTAAAATAATTTTACATATTCTGTCCAAAAAATAATAATTTTACATGAACAATCAGTCGATAGTAAAAAAAAAAATACACAGTCAATTGTGTTTTACTATTTAAACATTTACGTCGGTATAAATTTACATTTTATAAAATTCATGAGCGAAACACTTTTTTTATGGTATAAATTTTCATTTAATGGGGTAATCTATTATTTTTAGACGAAGCAATCATTAAAATATCAAAGATTTAACAAATATAACCAAAACATTAGTGGGGGAAGTTGCCCCAATATATTAAACGTGGATCCGTGACTGACTCTAAGATAATTATGGAACCTTTGTTGGAGGAGAGATCTCTTTGTTTGGGAACATGACTTGGTAGGCAATACGACCACGTTCTGAATTATTTTCCTCTCTCGAATGTGGATGATCTTTGGTCTTGAATCATGACACTAATAGGGTTTACTTGAGTTCAGCTTACTGGGTGCTATCAGCAACATTCGAGATGGAGGGAGTCCATTTAGATGAAATTCCAGCTCTTAGCTAAGGTTTGAAAAAGTTGAGCACCTTCTAAGCCATTGTCTTAATAAATAAAGTTCAACATGTTTGATAAATAAAACAAGTTTACTCAAAATATTCACACTGAAAGTTCCTCCGACGTACGAGGCTTGCATGTCACATGATCACCTTATATTATGAGTTATGAAACAGTGTCATCCTCATCTTTTCCCCAATTAAAGTTTATGGTCAAACACCATTGCAACCTTAGTGTATAATCTTATACACATCCAAAACTTATATCTAAACTTAATCATGCCAAAACTGTTTAGGCCACTTTTAACAATAAATATATAGTACTCGAATTATATAACATGGGGGGGTGATGTGTCCCCTATTCTTCCTCAATTTTATAAATTTACGAAACGTAGTCACCACATGGGTTTTATTTGATTATGCTCTTGCTGAAATAGAAAAACTACCCACGTTCGTTTATTTAAAATAAAAATAAAAAAATACCCATGTGCCACGTGCTAGACACATGTGGCCATGAACAAATAAGTGTGTAGTAGTGTACTAGACTACTAGTGTTGCTTTCACAAGTTGAATCCCTCCTTGCAAGTGGAAACCCAAGTTTTTCAGTTTTTATGCGAACACGTGCACAAATGCTGAGGTTTTTTCTTAGTAGTTAGAGGCAGAACACCTACCACATATGCCTTGAGTACTACAATATCCCCAAATAAAGGATCCCTTTGAATAAATTTCATGGAATCATTGTGCTATTAAATTTTTGAAGAGATAATTGTTGCAAGTAATTGTTTTACAATTGATTGAACAAGCAATGTTTTAACATATTGCATGAAAAAAGATGTAACTTTTTTTTTCTTTTGTAAGTTTTGACTCAAAATTTGATGCTTGGGTTTTAGTAAAATCGTGGCATGTGGTTTGAAGATTGTAGCACGATTTTGGTTCTCAAGTTTGGAGCGAGTTATCACAATATACTGAGGAAGAAGGAAAGAATACAAAGGAACAAGATAACTTGCAGCACAAGCCACCGTAGTTTACTAGTTGCTAGCATAAGTTTACTTACTATGCACCTTCATTCTTGTATATATATGAGTTGTAAACACTCCTTTCATCAATAAGAATCATTTCTCTATTTTCCAAATATGGTATCACGAGCTCTTTCTCCCTCTTTGGGAAAGTTTGTTACGATCGTGTAACCGTTTTTCGTTGCAACTTTTTCTTCGTTGTTCTTCATGGATCTTCCATTTCTGATCCATTTCTTCGTGTTTCTTCATTGATTTGCACTTTCTGCATTCAATTGTTGAAGATTCCATTGTTTCTATCTTTCTCTGTTTTCCGCTTCTCAATTGATTTTGTTCAATTGATCTTGTTCTTCCCTTTTTTTCACATTTTCTTGTGAATTTCTTCTTTGAATCTTGTTAATCTTCATCCATGGCGCGAGGTGCAACACAACGAGACACTGAATCTGAGTACTTTGTTCACCCTAGTGAAGGTCCAAATTCTTTAACCGTTTCTCCAAAATCAATGGATCGAATTATTTGGCTTGGGAAAGTTCCATGCAACGTGCATTAGGAACGAAGAATAAGCTTGGTTTCATCAATGGCAACATACCGGTACTTGATCATTTGGTTCAATCTTGGCTCATCAATTCTCTTTCTGAGTCAATTGCTCAAACTGTGGTTTTCTATGATTCTGCTTTGGAAATTTGGCATGATCTCCATTAACATTTCAGTAAGGTTGATCGTATACGTATTGTAAATTTACGTTCATCTATCAACTCGTTGAAACAAGGTAACAAGCCTGTTATTGATTACTTCACTGAATTGAAAGCTCTTTGGGAGGAATTTTCTTCACATTGTCCTCTACCTAATTGTGTATGTATTCATCCTTGTCGTTGTGATGCCACCAAAGTTGCTAAATAGAAATGAGGACCAAATCATGCAGTTTCTTACTGGCTTGAATGAAAAATTTTCAGTTGTGAAAACTCAGATCTTACTACTTGATCCTCTTCCTTCTTTGAACAAAGTTTACTCCCTTGTGATTCAAGAAGAGAGTAATTCAGCTTCTCTTTTACCTATTAGTGTTGGTGAAGACACCTCTGTGCAATTGAATGCATCTGATGCTAGAAGGTTTTCACCTCGGGGTAAAAATGTTACTCAGAACAATTCAAGCAAACCTGCCAGATATTGCACTTTTTGTCATCGTAACAATCACACTGTTGATTTCTGCTATGAAAAACATGGATATCCTAATGGTAACAAACCACAACCTCATTCAAATAATATGGTGCAGGCAAAATCTGAAGATAATACTTCTAGTGCAAGTTTGATGCATCCACAAGTTCCATTACTGGTATTTCTCAGGAACAATATGCTCAACTTGTGTCCTTGTTACAACAAGCAAGCTTGGTTGCCCCTGCATCTACCTCTTCTGGCCCTGCTTCAAACAACATTACTGTCTTTCCTCTTGTAGCCTTTAGCATTTCTGCTAATGAAGTCACATCTTCAGGTATACCTTTTGCTTCTCCTCCTACGATCTGGATTATTGATTCAGGAGCTAATGAGCATATTAGTTGTAACATGTCATATTTTAGTGCCTTTTATAGAATTAAACCTGTCAAAGTTACTTTACCTAATGGTAATTCTCTCATTGTTTCCTTTGCTGGCACTGTCTCATTCACTTCACAATTCCATCTTCATCATGTTTTGTATTCACCTCATTTCCACTTGAACCTTATATCTGTTGCCAAAATATGTGATTCATTATCTTGCAGATTACATTTTTCACTAAATTAATGTCTCATACAGGACAACTTGTCTGTGAAGATGATTGGTTTGGCTAAGCAACTGAATGGATTATATCATTACTCTCCTCCTGCTCCTGCCTCCAATTTATTTTCTAGTTTTTCATCAAATAAAGTTTGTAATTCCATTAATAGTTCTTCTTGTAATTCAGAAAATATTGTACCTTCTGATGCTCTATGGCATTTCAGACTTGGTCATTTATCACATTCTAGATTACTCAACATGTCTACTTTGTATCCCTCTATTCATATCAATAATAAATCTGTATGTGATTTGTGTCATTTTTCCGAACACAAACATTTACCTTTTCCTATCAGTCACACAAATGCATCCAATAATTTTGAATTAATTCATTTTGATATTTGGGGTCCCATTTCCACTGCTTCTATTCATGGTCATAGATATTTTTTGACTATCCTTGATGATTATAGTAGATTTCTTTGGGTTATTTTGCTTAAAACCAAAGCTGAGGTCTTCCTTCAAGTTAAAAACTTCATTACCATGATTTAAAACCAGTTTCACATAACTCCCAAATACATTAGAACTGATAATGGACTAGAATTTTTACTTCATGATTTTAATGCATCTCATGGTATTGTTCATCAGAGATCTTGTGTTGAAACTCCCCAACAAAATGGGAGAGTAGAGAGAAAACATCAACATATTCTTAATGTTAGTACGACTTTGTTATTTCAATCCAAATTGCCACCCACCTTTTGGTCATATGCCATTTTACATGTTGTGTTTCTCATCAATAGAGTTCCAACTCTTGTTCTTGATAATCAGTCTTCTTATTTCATTCTTTATGACCAGTTACCTGACATTAATCTTTTCAAAGTGTTTGGATGTCTTTGTTATGCTTCCACTTTACATAATCATAGAACCAAACTTCAATCAAGAGCTAAAAAGATTGTTTTATTGGGTTACAAGTCTGGTTATAAAGGTTTTGTTCTTTTTGATATTCACTCTAGAGAAATTTTCATATCTAGACATGTTTCTTTTCATGAAAATGTGCTTCCTTACCCTTAAAACCCATCCTCTACTACTAATGATTAGCAATATTTTACAATTTCACCTACCAAAGTTCCCCTTTCTCCTATTGATCAATCACCCCCTATTTCTCTTCCTGTCATTGATGATATTTTACCACCTACTTCATCTTCATCTTCCCTTAATGATGTCCCTCTTTCTCCCAGAAAATCCACTAGAACTAGAAATGCTCCTTCTCACTTACAAGATTATGTTTGTAACAGTTCACATACTTCTACATATCCCTTATCCAATTATATTTCTTATAATAATGTGTATGCTAATCATGCTTCCTTTGTTCTTTGTTTACAAACTCACCATGAACCACATACCTATGCTAAGGCGAGCAAGCATGATTGTTGGAAACAAGCAATGCAAGTTGAGTTATTGGCTCTTGAGAAGACTGGACTTGGGACATTGTGGATTTGTCACCTCATGCCAAACCTATTGGTTGCAGATGGATATTTAAGGTGAAGCATCATATTGATGGGTCAGTTGAAAGATACAAAACAAGACTGGTTGCTAAGGGCTACACACAAATTGAAGGTCTTGATTACTTTGATACCTATTCTCCTGTTGCTAAAATGACTATAGTCAGGCATGTTATAGCTTTAGCATCCATCAATAATTGGTCCATTCATCAACTTGATGTCAACAATGCTTTTCTGCATGGTGATTTACAAGAAGATGTCTACATGCTCATACCTCCTGCATCAAAACCATAAAATCCAATCAGGTGTGCAAACTTAAGAAGTCTCTCTATGGATTGAAACAAGCTAGCAGGAAGTGGTATGAGAAATTAACATCTATTTTGCTTCAACATCAATATGTTCAAGCATCTTTAGATCATTCTCTCTTCATCAAGAAAACTGACCAGTCATTCACTGTACTTCTGATATATGTTGATGCTATAATACTTACTAGTGATTCTCTTTATGAATTTCATCACATCAAGACTGTTTTAGATGATTTGTTCAAAATCAAGGATCTAGGCCAACTCAAATACTTTCTTGGTATTGAGGTTGCTAATTCGAAATCAGGAATTTCTCTTTGTCAGAGAAAGTAATGCCTTGATTTACTTTCTGATTCAGGCTTCATTGGTTCTAAACCAGTCTCCACACCCTCTGATCTTGCTATTAAACTTCACAACGACTCTAGCACACCATTCTCAGATGTTCCTGCTTATAGAAGATTAATTGGCAGATTAATCTATCTCAACAACACTAGACCTGATATAACCTTCATTACACAACAATTGAGCCAGATCTTATATAACCCCACTGTCACTCATCATAATGCTGCTTTGAGAACTCTTAGATACTTGAAAGGTTGTCCTGGTAAAGGTTTATTTTTTCCCAAACATTCTTCCATGCATATTCAAGGCTTCACAGATGCTGATTGGGCAGGTTGTTTAGACACTAGAAGATCAATCTCTGGTCATTGTTTCTTTCAAGGAGATTCACTCATTTCATGGAGAACTAAGAAACAAACCACTATTTCTAGATCTTCTTCTGAAGCTGAGTATATGGCTCTTGCTTCAGCCACTTGTGAACTTCAGTGGATTCTCTATTTACTTCATGATTTCCACATCACTTGCTCTAAACTCGATGTTCTTTATTGTGACAACCAGAGTGCTCTTCACATTGCTGCAAACCCTGTTTTCCATGAGAGAACCAAATATCTTGAGATTGACTGTCATATAGTCAGAGAGAAGCTTCAAAATGGCATTATGAAATTGTTACCAGTTTCTTCTCAGGATCAATTAGCTGACTTCTTCACTAAGTCATTGCTTCCTAAGCATTTTTCATTTCTCCTATCCAAGATGGAGTTGAAAGATATCTATCACCTTCCATCTTGTGGGGGGATATCACAATATACTGAGGAAGAAGGAAAGAATACAAAGGAACAAGATAACTTGCAGCACAAGCCACCGTAGTTTACTAGTTGCTAGCATAAGTTTACTTATTATGCACCTTCATTCTTGTATATATATGAGTTGTAAACACTCTTTTCATCAATAAGAATCATTTCTCTATTTTCCTAATACGAGTCACTGGAAATATTGTGTCATAGAAGCATGGGATCGTAACGCGATTTGGGGATAAACGTTTAGATTGTACTGTGTACAAACGTGAAACCAAAAGAGATAATATTTAGGGAACCTAGAAACTAAAGGTTGAAGGCCTTTGGATGAGGTTGAAAGCTTCAAGATGTGAACCTCTTTTGGAGAACCAAAAGAGGGGACTCTTTGAACAGGGTTGGTGCCTTTTGGGGAGAGATTCACGGGGCTGGGAGACAAAGGAAGGGAGAGTCATTTGTGAGTAACTTGGGTGAATCTTAAAGAAGCCAAAAGTGAAAATCCTTAGGAAATCAAAGGCTAAGGGTTGGTTACTTTTGAGGGTTAGATTCAAGAGTTGGCAAACACCTAGGATGAGAGAAATAATTGAGTCTCTTGTTTATGTGAAGAGATTGAGAAATAGGTAAACATTAGGTTTGCTTTTGAAGAGCTTGTTGAACATAATTTCTTGTAACCATTTTTTGTTCTCTATACTATTTCTCTCTTTATCTTGTGTTGTTCTTTGAACTTCCTCTAAAAAATCAAAAAAGTCTCTTTGAACTTATCTTTTTACACTAACGGTTAAAACACATGGCCATCCTCGATAACTCAGACGCTGTTATAATCTTAATAAATTTTCATTTAGAAAGAATTAAAAAAATCTAACACCACATATAGTGACAAACAATTAAGTTATAGTTAAATATACGAGTAATGGTTCAAACATTACTTTTACATGAATAATTCACTTTTACTTACGGAGAAATGACATATACTAACGGATTTTGGCCATAGGTACAAGTTTTTTTTTTTTTTATTTTACATTTTTTTTAAAAATTTTTTAGGCCTTCTAAATTTGAGGCCTTATGTCAAGGGCCTTGTTGCAGTTGCACATGGTCGGCCTTGTTAAAACATATAATATAGGCTAAATTACACCATAGGTCTTTTAAGTTATTTAATCGTAACAAATTGGTCCTTTAATTTTTTTTTTTGTACCATTTAAATCATTTAAATTGTAACAAGTTGATATTTAAGTTTTTTCTATAATTAATGAGTTCATTTAAGTTATTTAACCATAACAATTGTGGATATTTCAGATCTTAAAAATGTAAGTTATCTGAGACCTAAAAGTTACAACTAAACCCCAACCGGTAACTCTTATGATTTGGACAGAGCAACTTGTACTAAACCTCAATCGCTAACCCTTGTGATTTGATTTGACAGGAGTGAACAATGCCCATATCTTGTAGTCAATCCATGTTCACGTTATTTTGTGTGGTTCTTCACATAAAATCCTCATACTACCTATGATTTCTCAAATCCTTAATTTTTTCAAAGTTTGCTATAACCACAAAAAATAAATTTTATATGAAAAATCATACGAAAAAGCAGGTAAGAAAATGCACCTAAATTTTGTCCTTAAAATATATTTTTTTGAATGACAAATATTAGAAATTAGTTGTTAAAAGAACACAAAATATATAGGAAAATAAAAAGATCAAATAAATATAATAGTAGTAATAGACTTATGATGTGAAACAAGTAATATTAGTAGAAGTAATTAGGGATGATAAAAAAATTATATGCATAACATCCGCGGATAAAATTCAACACAGGCACAAAGTGGATAACTTAAGAGATTCACATTAAGAGAGTAAATTGATATTTTGAGTAATCTAAATTAAAGGATATATACGCAAAAGTAATGGTTTCCCTACACATGATTTATATCGATAATTATCACTTTTTTCTTGCTGGGCCTTTTTTTTTTTTTTTCCTTTTTTTTTTTTTTTTTTTTTTTTTTTTTTTTTTTTTTTTTGTTTTTTTTTTTG
>Ga0228711_1004182_pt1 | contig 22294 bp, 13 predicted proteins | sample MedpolnodulmetaG_2_FD_177996 | JGI IMG/M metagenome (GOLD analysis project Ga0228711, IMG submission 177996) | Root nodule microbial communities from Medicago polymorpha collected in Santa Monica, California, United States - brown nodules | ecosystem: Host-associated > Plants > Roots > Nodule...
TATATATATATCCCAAACTAATGTGTGTTAATTATATCTTTTCCTTTTAAAAAATAATAATATGAGTACTATTCTTTTTTTTTGGATTAACATGTTATAATACAAAGTTTTGATTGACGTTAAGCATGACTAATCTTAGTTGGGAAATCAATTAGAAACATAATGTGAGGATCTCATTTTAACTAAAAAAATTCATATATAAAACTCAACGATTAAAAATCTCTTACCACTTGAATCAATTTATGAATCAATTTATTGTTGGTGTAATATTCTATCTTTTTCATTTATATATTTGCACTAATGTGTAAAATGATTAAATTGATGGATTGTTGTGGGATAGAGAGAGCAAGACTTGTGTTCTCACAAACGTAATTTTTTTTACAAAAAACATAAATCTAAATTATTTAGCACAGTTACACAAGTAGAAAAAAAATAGAAAAAGAATAATCAATCTTTTTTATTAAAACAATTAAACATTGAATACTACATTTGTTTCTCTGTAAGAGAATATAGGCAAACAAATGCATCAACTTTGACCAAGTCATTTATATTTATGTTTGTGATCATCCAAGAATTGTCCCGACGAAGAAAGTATTATTTTTTATTATTTACTTCTTCCGTCTCTAAATAATAGTCGTTTAAGGTTTATGGACGGTTATTAATGAAATGATTAATTGTGTTGATTTTGATGCTAAAATTAGTATCATTTACTAAAACACTCTTATTAATTGTAGTTAGTAGAGTGATTAAGTTGGATGAAATTCAATAAATAAGGGTATAATAATGGAAAAATAATAAATGCTACATTGGAATTCTAAAGTGACAATTATTTTGAGAAAAAGAAAAATGGGTAAAAAGACAATTATTGTGAGACAAATGGAGTATTATATTATTAGTTTGTCTAACATGTGCAATATTACACATGTTAAAGTAATAAAAGTAGCAATTTTTTATTGAATAATTATAATTATTTATAAAAAGTTATATATTTAATATAAAATACACAAGTTTGAGTACAAACTTATTATAAACTTCTTAACATGTGCAAATTTGCACATGATAGAAAAATCCTTATATTATTACTTCCTCTAGTCTTATGAGTAAAAAAAGACTTTTTTTCATTTATTTACAAAAACCAACAAAATCATTTAATGTTATAACTACTACACTTTGTTAGAAACCTTATTTTGGAAATTGTGATATGCATTTAGTTTTAGTCAAAAGAAAAGGATAGATGCATTTATTTAAATTAATTGTGGAATAAAGGAATTCAGATTGTCAAGTGCACTTGGCAATCTTATGCAATTATGTAGTCTGCATATTTTTTTTTTTGTTGGATTGAGATCAAACCGTATACTAATTTTCAAGCTTGATATTTTTGGTTCAAGAAAGTTAAAATAAAGTTAGATATCGATTCAACAATGACCGATGTACCATCACAAAAAATCTGAATTCTAAATGCAATAGTAAAAATAAAATAAACCACTAATGCATACCAAAATTTGTGACTTTTTTTTCTATAAATTTGAAACATTTTCTTAGAGATAGCACAAGAAAGAATATTATAGTACAGGGTCAACATCCTTTATATTGTAATTTATCAAAAACAAAATCCTTTATATTGTAACAAACAACCCAAAACAACAAAAAGCAAAAACAACAAGAAACTGCATGGTTCACATCGCCACATGTATGTATAACTATAAAATGACGCAAGCAACATGTGAAAACTCTTATTTTTCTTCAAAGGACATTGTTGTTTGTGTCTCTCAAATTCTATAGAGACAACATAGGAGTTATGGAAACAATGGAACAAAGGCTTGTCTCAAGTTGGTCTAATGTTAATTCCTCAGTTCCACCTTCCTTTGTGCAACCACTAGAGTGTAGACCTGGTAAGGTCACAAACCCTTCAAGTAAGACAATACCCTTGATTGATCTTGGAGGACATGATCATGCTCATACCATTATGCAAATTTTGAAAGCTTCTGAAGAATATGGTTTTTTTCAGGTTAGTTTCCACAATTTCTTCAATTTTATATAGAATTTCTCTTCTTCTAATTAAGAAGGAAATGAAGTGTTTAATTTTCTTAAAGAATATTCATAGATATTCTTGGCTAGTTAAGCATATATGATTGTCAAATCAAAATTTGTATGATGGATCAAATCAAATCAAAATAATTCAAGGATATTCATACTTGATTTGTTTCTTTATTAACTTCAAAAATGGATCAAATCAAAATTTGTTTAGACTTGAGAATTTAATATTATGGAAGGACACCCCATCATTCTTGATTATGAAGAATTGTCACCTTATTAGAGACTTATAATGAATTTTGTATAACCTGCCAAATGAGAAATTTCTTAAGGAATACACTTTATCTCAACCTTTCCAAGCTCAATTTGAGATACACTATTTTTTTTCAATTCACCAATATCGGAATGGGTGTGGGGGTTAAGTAGCCCAATTAATTTAAGAGATAATAATAAAAGCGAAGATCCTGAATTCAAACCCATAAGAAAGAGTAAATATTTATCTAACCACTAATCACTAACATTTGTCATTCAAAAAAATATATATTGAAAAGGGTATTACTACAATTTCAAGTGCATCTTAATCTTTTATGCTTAGGAATCAGACTCTCATGCAAACAAAGAGATTGTCTTTTTATCGTGGTATGGGAATCAAGCTCTTGGGGGTGTACAATACTCACACACACATTACGTATCAATCACTTGTGTTAAACCTTAGTAATCAAAGAGATCAAAATAAAGCAATTTAATTTATTCCATTTTATTTTGTTTACTTGTCAAACTTACCTAAAATTATTGTTTAATCATGATAGATTGACTAATCCAATAAGCTATGAAATAGGTGATCAACCATGGAGTTTCTAAGGATTTAATGGATGAAGCCTTCAATATTTTCAAAGAGTTCCATGCCATGCCTCCAAAGGAAAAGATAGCTGAATGCTCTAAAGATCCAAATGGGATCAATTGTAAGATCTATGCAAGTAGTGAGAATTACAAAATAGATGCTATTCAATATTGGAAAGACACATTGACACACCCTTGTCCTCCCTCTGGAGAATTCATGGAGTTTTGGCCAGAGAAACCACCTAAATACCGGTAAATTAAATTTACTTTCATGATCTCTCTTTTATTATATATTATATATATATAGTATTGTTAGTTCTTCCTATTTTTAACCATTCGGATATTTTTCCAATATATTATATTTAAGTCGTTGAGGGGAGATGTTTATTTTTGAATTGTTCAATTTTCTTCAGTCAAACTTAATTAATCATCATATATACTAAATTATATCAACTTGAATTAAATATTTCACAAATGAAAGCGTTTTGATTTGTACGTGTATCAGTTTGAAACCAATCGTGAAATTATTGCATCATAACGTTATTGAGTAACCAAGAAAACCAAAGTCAAATAAATTAAAAGAAATAGTTTTATATATAGACATAATCAATCAAAATAATTTTTTTAAATATATTTGAAAAACTTAACCAATTCAACTCTGGATTATAGAACTCTAAAGTCTAAAGATTAGTCTCATACTTACTTAGCCTAGGGGTTGAATCTTTTAGAAATATTTTAAAATTCCAAAGAAAATTTAAATTTACAAGAACAACAACCGCTATCAAGTTTAACCTACAACGTGAAATCTGCTACGTACTCTTTCTTGCTCTACTCAGGCGGAAGTCATACACTTTTAATGCTTGTATCTAAGTCTTTAACCTTCCCTTTAATTCTTTCCTTGACACTTCAAACATGACTACATCATCTAAAAAAAACAATTCATAAGTTAGAAGATCTTTTTTTCCAATTTTGACTTTGAGAGTTAATCGCTTTATTTTTTATAAAAAAATAGAATAAAAGAAATCTATACCCGCCGTCAGTTCTTTACTTTCAATTTAATATCTGCATCAAATAAAAGGTGTACATGAAATTATAACTTACAGATTAGTTAAGCATAGCCGCCCTAATATCGTTATAAAAGTTACACTATTGGCTTCTAGTCTTTGTTGCAACATAGAGAGAACGTAGGGGAATAAAGAAGAGTGAGACAAGAAATAATAAGATGATTTTATATTTGTTAATATGAAGAAAGGGAGAACATAAGTTTATTTTTCTTAACTTAGCATGTGTTATGGTTTCCTATTTGCTACCCTAGACTCACGTTTTCCACAAAACTTCCGCGTTTACATGAAAAACCACAATGTTTTTATCAACGTGACGTTATACTAAACATGTTCTTTCACCGTGATTTTTTAGAAGCTACATACAAATGCTAACTTCCGCGTTTACGTGGAAAGTCACAATGTTTTTATCAATGTGACGTTATATCAAATAAGTTCTTAATGACGTTATAGCAAACGAGTTCATAGTGATATAGAAAACACAAGCTGAGATAAAAATTGTGATTTCAAATTATAGAAAGAATCCTAATGCTTAAAAAGGAAATATTGAAAATGAGATAAAAATAAAGATGTTGTGATCATTTGACTAGTTTTGGACATAAATATTTTGCATGGGACTCACGTTTCTATTATTTTTCATTACTATTTTCTCTATACCAAATTTCACCTCAAGTAAACAAATTTAACCCTCGTTTCTTTTTCAGTGAGGTTATTAGTAAATATACACAAGAACTCAACAAATTGGGACATGAAGTTTTGGAGATGCTTTGTGAAGGGTTAGGGCTTAAACCAGAATATTTCATTGGTGAACTTAGTGAAAATCCAGTAGTACTAGCTCATCACTTTCCTCCTTGCCCTGAACCAAGTTTAACTTTGGGCCTAGCCAAACATAGAGACCCTACACTTATCACTATTCTTCTTCAAGATCAAGAGGTGCATGGACTTCAAATTCTCAAGGATGATGAATGGATTCCAGTTGAACCTATTCCCAATGCTTTTGTTGTTAACATTGGTTTAATCTTGCAGGTAAAGTTACACATTCATCTTTATCTTCTCCCATTTTTTCTTAGTTTTCATTTAACATATAATTTATCCTATGAAGCACGGATACGGACACGACACGGACACTGACACGCCAACACAACTAATTTTTTTAGAAAATCACATAATTCAGTGTAATTATATGTGTTGATGTCGGACACGACACCTGTCTGACATGGGGACATGCCTTATCCGAGGAGTGTTCGTGCTTCATAGAATTTATCTGATATTAAATGTTAAGTTATATTAAGTTTCATGATAAAATTTGACGATTTCAGATAATCACCAATGGAAGGCTTGTTGGTGCTGAACATAGAGTTGTGACAAATTCAAAATGTGCACGTACATCTGTTGCATATTTCATCTATCCATCCTTTTCAAGAATGATAGAACCTGCAGAAGAATTGGTAGATGAAAACAATCCTCCAATATATAAATCCATGTCATTTGGAGAATTTCGTAAGAAGTTCTATGAGAAGGGTCCCCAGATTGAACAAGTGTTAGAATCCTAATCATCCAAATGTATTTTCACCATACAATTAAAAACTATGTATGGACGAGTATATTTAAAATAAATAAAAATCAGAACAAAGGGACTATGAGAGAGCTAAGATATTTCTCTTATTTGAAAAACTATATAATGAGGGGAGAAAGAATTGTGTGTGTTGGACTTGAACCATACAATTTTCTTTGCATCTATTATGAAGAAATATAGTATAAATGCAACTTTTGCCATTTAAATACTCTCTTTTATTTCTTATTTCTTTCCTTTTCTACCATAAGAACTTGAAAAATCAATGTTAGCATCGACCAAAAATGCATGCCAAAAGAATAATGTCGCTAACAAATACTTAAGTCGGTTTAGAATCGGTGTTGGGATTGACATTGAAGTGTTTTCATCTAAGCGTTAGCGTCAAGACAAACGATAATAAGTGTTGGCTATGCCCACACTAATCAATGGTCGATGCTTACTATCGTCAGTTTGATCCCCACAATGAAATAACCTACATACTATTTTCAAGTCAATATTTCACTATATATTTATGACAATTTCTCACAACCAATAGGTAATAATTATAATTTGGAGAATGCTAAACGATACTCCATGGGCACAACATTCTTTAATTTATTGCTAGCTTTTATTAATATGTGTGGAGAAAACCGAAGACAATTTTAGAACAAATGGAGTACTAATTCTTTTGGATTATTGTGCGATTGTTTTTGGTACTATGGAGGTTTTAGTTAGTTGGTAAAAATTTAACCAGAAAAGTGATAAAAGATTTGGTCTTGTGTATAAAAGAAAAGAAATATGATTTAATATTGAGCTGTATATGAAAATATTTCAACCCAAATTGAATTGTCATAGAATTAGCGCAATTTCCAATTTCATATACAGCTCAAAATTAAATCATATTTCTTTTCTTTTATACACAAGACCAAATCTTTTATCACTGTTTAAATTTTTATCAACTAAAATCTCCATAGTACCAAAAACAATTGCAAACTAGTAAAATAATTTTCTAATCAACAAAAATATTGTCATTCGTTTGAGAGTTTCAACCAACGGGTTCTTTATTAGATATATAAGATGTGAATTTCTTTTTCCATCTCCAAACCTACTTTGGATTATGTATGAAATCCAAAAAAATATATGAGGGTGTTAACATGTTTTTACATTTTTTTCTTTAAATTATATAATCTAAAATTTATAGAGTATGTGATAAACCACTAAAGTGAAAGGAAAAAACCATCAAATAAAATTATGGAAAAGAAAAAGAAGGGTAACACCATTGCTTATTAAAAGAAAAAGTTATAGTCAAACTTTGGCCAATTTCTCTTTTTTGGAATTGTCTACAACTAGTTCATCCCAATTGGCAAGTACTACTAGTTTTGAATCAAACCACACAGTTCTATAGGATCATTATTCTTGCATAAACTTATAAGGAAAGAAATACACCAAAACATGGGTCTTGCCTCTAGTTTTCACAATATTTAAATGCTTAACTTTTTCTGAAAGGGCCACTAATGCATGGTACAATAATAAGTTTTATTAGTTGGTAAAAAAAATAAAATTATTAGAGTATCTCTGTTCTGAATTCATAACTTCAAATTACATGAATAAATTAAGATGTATAGAGTAAAATGAAGTAATAATCAAATTGTAGTTTTAGGTAACACCAACGGACCTAAATTTAAGTGTGAAACAAAAACACAAACATAACCAGAGTAACAAAGATAAGATAGTAGAGAAAATCAACACACTAATATTTGTCTATCCAGTTCAGACCAATATATCATACGTTCGTTTAGAGGAGAGAGCAACTCTCAATTCAACTATAAAATTAGTGTTACACAGAGGTTACAATAAATTGTACCCCAAGCCAGGGAAGGATTCAGACATTTAGTATATGTGTGGTTAAATTTTCAAAGAAACAATAATGCAAACTATATTAAAAATAATAAATAACATTGTTTGGTGCAATACAATTACAATGAAAATTGTCTCCTATCTATTTGATGAAAATGAGCTAAAATAACATCATTGTTATTTGTTATAAGAACATATATATCTATATAAGTTACAAGACTGTCATTTAGTCACATATCACTCATTTTGTTACATAGTTGATTCTTCACAACTTTCATAGCTAAAAAAACACGTTCAACATGTGCAGTTGCTACTCACAAGAGCAAAGCCAACTTCGCAAGCATATAAACATAACAAATGTGTTGCACTTATTTGTTTCGCACGAGAAAGAAGTGTTTTCATATAGTTGTGTGATTTATTTAAATAAATTTTAAAAAATATATGGAAATTGAAGTGTGGCTTTAGCCATACATCACCCATTATTGTGTTCGTCCCTGCCCCAAGCTCATAAAACAAAATCCTAATTTATACCTATTTTTCAAGTCACTCAAAAACAAGAGAGAACGTTTTTTTTTTTATTTTTTTTTTTATCCTTTTTCTAATGAGATTTCACTATCCAATATGTTTTTGAAGTATTTTCCAACCCAAGAATCTCACCCAAAGACACTCAACTCTTAGCATCTAAGTTCTCTAAAAGTTATCTACTTTGGTTTGACAATATTCTCTCTCTTGAAGCCTCCTAAAAAATGATGAATGGAGCCTTATAAAGTGCCCAGACCGGGGCAAAATCACGCCATGATTTTCCTAGACTGCATCAAGATCTCCAACTAGAACACAATACCATTGCCATCCTGATCTACAATTGCACCACGGTTCCTTTCAATTGCGACACATTTCTGACGAAGCAAACCACTCACCCATTACCCAAATCACACTGCAATATTTGATGAATCTTCATCACCAAATTTTGAGCCAATTTTAAACAATCTCCATTGGCGATCTTCATCAAAAGTTATTTTGTAGATCCCATTAAACAACATCAATTTGAAACAACTCATTCACTTTTTACTTCAATGATGCAACTCCTTAAAAACTTATTTATGGTCTCTACATGTTTCACTCACATATAACAAACAAATATAACATAGTAGACTTTTATTCATGTACAAATTGATCTTAGTACCGTTACTTTAGATATGAACAGTGATGACACCAGGGGCGAATGCTTTCATAGGGGAGGGGTAGTCATGGCTACCCCCTTTTTTTTTTTTTTGGAGTGAGTAGATATATATTTATATTTAGCTACCCCTAATAATATATATTTAACTACCTCAAGTTTTATTTTAAGTGGAATAATTCTTTTCTATCCTTAATTAGTTTTCGGTAGAACTTCGAATTATCTGATCATGTTGTATAGGATTCGGAGTTGTACAAATATTTAGTAAAATCGGGGAAGTTAAAGCATTATCATTTAATTTATAGATTTATTCGTTTTGTTTTGACACTCCCAGTCTCCACAAAAACAACAACAGAGAGAACCTTCTCATCAATGAAAAATCTCAAGACAAAACAAAGAAACAAATTGAGTGATGATTTTCTTGCAAATAGCTTGGTTATTTATTTACATTGAAAAGGACATTGAAAGTCAGTTTAGCATAGAAGCGATTATGGATGAATTTGAGTTTTTGAAGGGTCGCCGAGTTTAATTTTCATAAATTGCTACTATTAAATTTATTTCTTTTGTTGTAGCTTTTTTTTGGTACAATCAACTATTCTACTGTGGATTTTTTGGTACAATATGTTATTGCCGCATTTTATTATATAATTTGTTCTTGTTGAATCTAAGTGTATATTCTATGAAGAACATTTTATATAAGTGATAGTTATTGTGAGTTTTTTTTTTTGTCTGCCTAGTTAGATTAGTTTAAAAAATAAAAGGCTTAATAAAAGTTTGATCCCCTAAGTATCACGAACTTGCGATTTTGACCCCCAAAGAAAAATAGTTACAACTCAGCCCCCTAAATATATCCTCTTTTGCAGTTTTGGCCCCCAGACCAATTCAACGCACACGTGTGTAATTTTCAATTTAAAAATAAATAAAAATGCCACATGTGCAATGCTTTAATTAAAAAAAAAAAAATTAAAAAACCAAAAAAAAAAAAACTCATTCTTTCTCTTCTCTTTCATCTCCTATCTCAGATCTTCTATCTTCTTCTTTCTCTTCTCTCTTATCTTTTATGAGCAGAATGATCCGCTGCATTTGGTTTGATCAATTCCGCCACATCGATTTCTGATCAACACAACACTCTCTCACACCGCACTAGGGTTCTTTTCTTTCTCTCTTCTTCAATTCTCTCTCTCTCTCTCTCTTTTTTTATTTTTATAATTCAATATAATCGATTCAAATCTTCATTGATTCTGATTCTTGTTGATTATTTTTCAATTCAACTTGGTATTGTAATCCCTGACATTGGACTCGACTCACTCATCATAGTTGTTTGCTGCTTCTGCAAATATGGCGAACTTAGTTTTGCCTGGTATTCTTGAAAAGGTACCTTTTCCTTTTCTTTGAACACTGTTTTTGTGTGTTGGTATTAATTAGGTTTATGATAACAATAATCTTCAACTATGTACTCCTTCCGGTCCTATTTACAAGAAACACTTGATTTTTCAGATACATTGAATAACTTATAAATCTGGTCTAGAATTTATCATAAACTCTACTTTGGTATAAGTGCAAAATTAAGAGTATAGTGTCAAGTTGTCGATGTATAACTAAATAACATAGCCACAAGCTACGGTTGGGATGTTATAATACTTGCATATGTCATATTTATTATTGTATCGCACAAATTTATTTTCACCATTAGATAAAATCATACAAATGTCTTACTGTCTGGTCAAATGTGGTGTGATGAGACTTATTAATCAAATGGCAGAAAACAAAATTGTATTTGATGCAAGACTAATTTACTTGTACACATTATATATCATAACAACTCAATTTTTTTATAATAACAGTTAGAGTAAAAAAATTGCACCCCTTAACTCAGGGTCCTCGATACGCCACTGGCTAGCAGTGTCGCGATGTTGATCCTTGCCATCAAGTATTTTGTCACAGAGTTGACTGATCAAGTGTCTTCAACTTGATCATTTTGCGGGTCAGATTGCTCGGTTTTTTACACTTCACGTGTTGATGTCAACCCCGTTGTACCAAAGATAGAAAATGTTATATTCTCCAGCCTAGGATTCCTTTTCATCTTCAATTTAGAACATTGAGAGAGAAGAATAGTGCAATGGGTCGCAGTCTATAAGTATGTAGTTCTTGTACTGTTAACTATAGATCCTTAGATCACTCTCAACGATCATCATCAATCTCGCCCAACACTTTCTACAGCTTCATGCTTCATCAACGAGATTTCAAAAAAAAAATTGGTACTTCAACATCTTCCTCAATATTTTACTTTTCTTTTGAACGTTGAGACAAAATGTTAAGAACATGCTTGTTACAGATCTTGCAAAACCTGCAAAGTAAAATCATTGTGGTTTACTATGATTTTCACAAACCTACTTTGATACCAAACTGTTCACTTGGTTTGATTATGTTTCTCTTGTTTTTTTTTCTTTCGCTATGATTAAAGTGAATACTTATTTTCTTAAGGTTGATATATATATTAAATTCATTCATTTATTTATTTTTTGTTGTCTGTTTCGATTCATGTTTGTGAAATGTGAATTTGTTTCTTTGTTTTGTCTTGATATTTTTCATTGATTAGAAAGTTCTCTCTGTTGTTGTTGTGGAAACTGGGAGTGTCAAAACAAGACGAATCAATCTATAAATTAAAAGATAATACTTTAAATTCCCCGATTTTACTAATTTTTTGCACAACTTCGAATTTTATTCGACATGATCAAATAATTCAAAGTTCCACCGAAAACTAATTAAGGATAGAAAAAAATTATTCCACTTAAAATAAAATTTGAGGTAGTTAAATATATATTATTAGGGGGTAGCTAAATATAAATATATATCTACTCACTAAAAAAAAATAAAAAAATTGGGTACCCATTACTACCCCTTCCCTATGAGAGCATCCGCCCTTGGTGTCATCACCGTTCCTATATGAAGTAACGGTACTAAGATCCATTTGTACATGAATCGAAACAATAATAAAAATATGTAGATGATCCTATTGAAAAATATATATAGCTAACTTGTATTAAAAAAAAAATCAAAAGTGAATAACTGATGACAGGTCATCTTACGTTATTCTTAGCATGTTTTTCAGTCATTTTCAGTAGGTTTTAGCAGCAAAAAGGAGGAGTATTAGAACGATTACCTGTCATTTCGGAACTTTTGTAATGTTTTCTATATTTGAGTCTGCAATTCTAGTTTTCCCGAAACATAGCAATTTTTGGGGGTTTTTGAAGTAATTCAAGAAGAAATCATGCAAATCGGAAAATCAAGAACATCTAAAGAATTGTGAAGACTTTGGGAAGACCAAGAATGAAGATTCAAGAGGCCTCGAGAGACTTTTACAGTGGGAGGAATTCCTTTCTCAAGTTCTGAGGCAAGTTATTTGAAGACAAAGGCCTAAAAACGACGAAAATCAGAGAAATTGGGCCTAACAAGGGAAGCCAGGCGCCTAGAGTACATGTGATGGGCCTAGGGACCAGCCTTCCTCATTCAGAATTTCTCATTCATAATTATGGCACTTCAAATGGAAGGAAACTTTGGAGCTTCAGAACAGTTTCTATCTTCTCCTTGATTTTCTAGGGTATGTTTTTATCATTAGTAATTTGTTTAGTTACCATGTGTAACTAAATCTTTTTAGATTAGAGTTCTAAAATGAACCCCTGTTTATTTTTGTTGGATATTTATTTAATTTAATGTCGATATATATTATTTATCTTTTGTTCGCTATTTAGTTTTATTTGGGTATTATTTATTTCAAAGGAGTGTAACCCTAGATTAGGTACTTAGGTTGTGACAGGGCTTAATATTGTTAATATTATCTTGCTGCTTATATCTTGATATTTATAGCATTATATTATTAATTATCTGTCTAGGAAGTAATTAGTTAGTAACTAGCGAAAGATACCAAAAGAGAGTTGACCCAAGTAGTAAGTACTTAAAAGGTTACATTAGTAAGACTAAGTAGTAACTCTGTTGAACCTATGATGTAACTGGTTATTAATTGAGGAAACAAGCGACTCCGGGGAATAAACTTATATAGAACCATTCTCTTAAACCCTTAGTAAGGTAGACGTAAATTAGGGATGCCCATTTGTAGAACTATTAAGTAAGTAAGAGAGAGTGTGATACGAGTGTCTTAAGATTCATAGATGGGCTGAACTAATAGAACCTTGGCCTTCATTGCCTTGTGAAAACCTGGAATGCCAATTTAAGTTTATGTTTTCAATTACCTTATAGACGGTAAGACCCCACACGTAAGGATCATCGTGTGATCAGCAGGTGCAACTAGACTTAGGAGGGATATACCTTGTTAACCGAGATTTATAGACCCCACACGTAAGGATCTCCGTGTGCTCAGCAGGTCCAGCTTCCAACCTTCTAGGTAGGTCACGTCCCAACGACCTCATCACTTGTATAATCTATCTAAGACAAATACGCGACATTACTGTTATTTAATATCCAACAATATAAATAGGGGGGATTCGAAGAATCCCAACCGCTGCTTACTTTTCTGCAACCAAAAACAGGTAAACTGCTCTGTTACAAACAGATAAAAATTGCAACATTTCTAACCCTTAACTTTTATATCATCAAACTTACAAAAATAAGTAACGCGAATTGTTTGCACGAAACGACAATCCATATGGATACGATACTCTACTTATCACTTTATTACTTAGTAAACGATTTGATACACTTGCCTAATTTGCACATCAATAACATGTACTGAAACAATTATGTTCTATATTTCTATTTCTCTAGTCTTTTTCCATCTTTGTTGTCTTGTACATTATATTTCTTTGGTTTTTTGTTCTTTATATCGGCTTCCACCCACTAGCTATTTATTTGTCTTTGACTTGTTGTTGCACTACCAAAACACCAGCTCTGCTCCCAAGATCTGGTGAAGCAAGCAAATCACCAATGACACCTAACTCTGAAAATTCAGTCCATTTTGTTAGTCCTTCTATCAGAGGCAAGTCTGAGTCATGTGTTCGCCCAACAATAAAAAAGTCATGTTCATTCGCTATATCACGGAGAACAATAGATGTCCCTGGACTATCATTTACAATCAATTTTTGATAACACACATTTTTCGAGCCATAATGTGCTAGTTTCTTTACTTCTTCGAGTGCCTCGTTATCAAGTAGATACTCCAAGTTTGACATGTGATCATCCTCAGATGTAAGGTGGTACACAACCAAGTTGATCCCCGGGTTCCTTATCGCTCTTTTAGCTAAGCACAAAGCTTCTCTGTCGTCTCTTCCACCAAGATAAATCATGGCTAGCTTAATGGATGAATTACTTTTTAAGGAAGATCGACTCACGAGGATTCCTATTGAGCATGGAGCTATTTCCAGTACCTTGCAGTTTAAGGACCTTATGTTCTTGTCATCAGATTCAATGGCACCATCAATAGTCCATCTTCTATGGAATGGAAGAATTATGATGGACGCAACTTTGTCCAATGCAAGTTGGCAAACATCTTCATACATAAGGGTCGGTGGAGATATGGCGGTGTAAGTGTGTGCAGTTACTCCACCATAGTTGTCATGTTCATAGAGATCCAAAGCAAGAATGACATCATCTGAGTAAGACTTGCGAGAACCTGAAACCACTTTTTGAAGACGATGAGAGATGAAAATTGGGGATGACCTTCCAACTAGCTCAATAAGATGCAATGCATCCACAATGATAGGTTTTTCTGTTGTTGGAGAAAAAATGTCAAGGGCGTCTGTTATAGCTGATATGTTGTATTGTTTGTGAATGCAAGCAAGTAGTCTCAGTTCTGCGTCGGGTTTTAAACTCACGATGTTCCTTTTTTGGTAGCCGGCATATTTTCTTGATGGATCATACAATATCTTCACTGACCATTTTACTATGCAAGCTACGACCATTATGCTGATTACATTCACTGCATAAATTTGGCCAGCAAAAGACTGCATCCCATGCATATACACAAATGAAATTTTTAAATATGATCATAGTTATTATGGACTAGTAGTTTAAGCACAAAAGATTATGGTTTTATAGTTTCTTTGGATTAACTTATTTTAGTTTATGTACTTGCATAACCACTTATGAGAATGCTTGAGATAGGTTATTAAAACGGTTTATGAGTTCTTAAACTATTTTCAGCTAATTTGCATTGGCTCACCATGATAGCTTATGAAAACAACTTATAGTTTATATGAAAACTATTTGGCTTTATTTTATCTTTTGTTACTGAAATAGCTTATACATAAGCACTTAATTATATGATAAATGATTATGCTATAAATGCTTAGTTAAGCTGTTTGTCGAACCTTATTGAAAGGAAATTAAGGGGTAAGTAATTATAGTAGTACCTGGTCATCATATGAAAATGAAAGTTTTGCAAGATCCACTTCTCCTTTGGCATTCAAAATGAGGGCAAGAGTCAAGGCATCTTTGAAGGGGATTTTGCAAATGAGGCAAGGTATAAGGTATGCTATTACTTTGACAATGTGTGTAAAGCAAATGATGATACCAAAACCAATAGATGCATTTAATATATATGGCAAAGACAAATCTGCCTTCATCACACAACAAGTCATAAATATTGGCAAAAACAAACTTGTCCCAAAGAATTCAAGCTTCCTAACCAATGCAGATCCTAATGGAGGTCCTTCTGGCACAGCTAACCCCAAAACATATGCAGCTACTGCAAACTCTTGGTTTATGTAACCTGCAAGCCAACCTAAACCTAATACCATTACAATGATACCATAGATGTAACCATCATCCACGGGTCTTCCTTCTTTAGTATGTCTGATGATCCAAAACATTAATGGCCGAAAAATCAATGGAGCAAAGATAACTAAAGCAAGCAATGACATCCCACAGACTATCCTCATGTGTAAGTCTTGCTGTTCTAGGACATTACCAATACATTGAAGAGACAGTCCTAGGACGGAAGTCACCATTGCTGATGATAATGCCAATCTTCCAAGTTCGGAGTTAAGAATTTTAAGTTCATTGAGGAGCGTAGCAGTGACTGCGAATGCAACCGAGCTATGTATTCTTGCCACCCTATAAATATCTACAATCAAATGTGCTTTAGTCACATCTCCGAATCGATAATCTTTTTCTACTAACACCACAAATTGAGGCACAAAACTAAACAGTATAGGCACGACAAATCCCATGATTGCAATGGTCCAAACCTTGTGTCCTGTTCTGGTTACCATGCTCAAATCCATTTGCACACCAGTGGTAAAGATGTAAAGCACATAACCAATTAATGATATTGTTGCAAGTATGTCTTGACTTCCATATGGAAACAACATCTTCTTGTATTTGTCAAATTCCGCATGTTGAATTGAAGGGCCTAGAATTAGGCCAACCTGCAGATGGATACAATTTTGTCAGGCATATTACAACCTATATGAATCTATTAAAGACATGCCATTGGTGTATCTTAAAAAAAAAGTTATAATTAACAAGAGAAACAACACATGTATACAAAAAAACATGTAAAAGAATAACACTTACAATCATCGGTGCAATAAATGCGGGGAAATGCAAACGTTTTAGGAAGAAATTGCAGATTTGTGTGATAGTAAAAATCACAAGAAGCTGCATCTCAAACACAGGAAGTGCAGACTTCATTGGATTCCTTCTACTACCTGGGCCACCCCATATTCCATCTGAAACAATATTTGGTGGAGCAACAGAACAAACATTGAAGGTTATAGCATCTATTTGTGCAACTGAGACATATAAGCCTGGTTCTCTTGTTATATTACTATTCATTTTCCTTCACAACACTAAGTTCTCAAAGATATTTATATATGAGAATTCTAATTCAAAGATATAGGAAGGAAAATGATTCAATAGTCGTATAAGTATAATAATGATTTGAGTTTCTTATCTTATATACTTAAATGTTGTTATGAGTCAAATACAAAAACAACTAAACGGTTATATTTTTAGTTTAGCCAGAGAAGTAACAACAGCATTCAATCCTATAAATAAACTATGTTTAGACTTTTATAGTTTTATTCTTAAGACAAAACATTTGTATCAGAAGTTGAGACCATAACGGTATATATTTATATAAATACACAGTTGTATTCAAATTTCAACTATATACTATAATTAGATGTTTATTATATTACAATCATAAAAAAATAGACATATTATGCATGCATGCTTCATTTTGTGCACTAGCAATATTTATATGATGTGGTACCATCATATAAATATTGCTAGTTTCGCCGATGGATGGCACATTTTCGTACCCATGGAAAACTCAAATGATGATTTGATGAATACACTGCGTTCTTGAGCTTAGACATTATTTATGGATAACTCAAATTTTTACTTTGCGGGAATCTCGTGGCATTGAGTGGGAGAGTTCTTATTTTAAAAAATGTTGGGAAAATTTGAGATTTTGAGAGATTTCTGGGGGTAAGGATCACAAATTGAGGACAAGAAGTAGATTTTTTGTTGGTATAGGCTTTAAGCCCATTTTGTGTAATAGAATTAGTAGCCCAATGACAAATTAATTCTTGCAGTTTCATTTTAATTACATTAATGACCATATCATTTTTATTTTTCATTGAAAAACAATTTTTCGCATTTTTGAAAGAGTAATTTTTAGAGAGGATAAATTAATACTTATGATTAATATAATCTTTATTTTAAGAATATTATAACAACATATATTAAATTTGAAGGAATCATATAAACTCTCCAAACCGTCAAAAACCCTCCTCCAATACAATTTTTTTGCTCCCAAATGAGGAGGGTTTTATATTTTGAAGAAAAATGGTTAGCAGGCAACACTCGGTGGATTTAGACCTACATCAAATAGATAGGATTTTTGAAAAAAGTTTATAAAGAGGAGACAATCATCACCGTACAAGCTGGTTTTGTAAGGATGAGTTAGACCCAATAATTTTTGACAAAAATAAACCCCTCAAAGCCCCTCCTCCCAATGTCTTATATTTCTTCCCCTTACTCCTTTTTTTTCTACAAACCATCCCCCCTTTCCCTCCAAACTTGCAAACAAAACCTTAGGTTCAAAAACACTTACAATTGTATTTTCATTTACCTCAATCATATATTTTAATTTTTGTCTCTCAGTAGCAATTTTCTTTAGGTGAATATCTTTCAATAGACAATTAATAGATTGAAATTACATAGATTTAAATTACTTTGAATTGAGGCTTAAGGTTTCTTGCGATTAAGGTATTGCTTCCTTTTTCGTGGAGTATGATTCTCACGTTGTCATTTAGATTGTTTGGTACACATCAACTCAAAATGTAGCTCTTCAGTCTCTCTTACCCGACATTCTTCGTCTCATCCATCTTTCAAGTTTGAAATGTTTCATTTGAAGCATATTTAAATGGAGGTTAATTCATATGTTGGTTTCTTTGCCAACTTTGATCACCACAGTTCTTTCTCTTAGACGATTCTTCAATCTTCATGTTTATTTTTAACTCTCAAACTTCGGTTTGATGTAATTTGTGTATTACCCACAAATTTGTTCCTTAATCTTTTGTAATTTCCTTCTCTCATAAAACCCCTTATGAAGAGTTTCAAGGGCACGTATAATAGAGATAAAAAAACTGAGAATTATAAAAATAAAAATAAAAATAAAAACAAACACTTTCAAATAAAGGGCACATCACACTTGATAGAAATAATATTTTTAAAACCAACATATATCGATTTAGAGCTGGAAGTTTTCTTTTTCATTGTTGGAAAAAAAATTAATTAAAATCATGAAAGTATGTCAATATGACAGTTAAAAATGCCATGAAAAATTTCAGTGTGTTTAGTATGGTTATGAACTTATGATTAATCATGACATAAGACATACTATACCATAATGCTCCTCCCATGTTTTCCTATATGATCAGGTTGCAAGTAATAAAGAATGAAACAAGGAAAGAAGTAGTAATAATAACAAAATAATCATAATTAAAAAGAACAGCAAGTTATGATGGTATCAACATATATATACATCCACTGTAATATTCCATTTTTCTTTGACACCATTTGCTTGCAATAGGCACTCATTTGGCTACCTTTGATCCGACAGAGAGGCCTATTTAGTGTTTTTATATAGAAAATTCATAAAGGTTTTGTTGTTTTATGATTTGTTAAACTTGGATAATGATCAAATTTGTTAAAAAAAGTTTTAAAAATATTTAGATATGTTTCATGGTTTCTTTTATAATTTGTTCAAGCTTTTTATATCTTTATTTACATCTGCTATGTTCCAAAAATAGGAAGGAAAAAAAATCGCTATTATTCTTAATTCGGTTGTCATATCATGTTAACTATATAAATTCATTCAACAGAAAAAGAATGAAAGAGATAGGTTCCAACACCATAATTAGAAATTGTGGTTTGGTCTAAACAACCCCACAAACCCGGCTTCTGAAGTGAGGATTATCCGATGTGGGACCCTTAACACACCCCCTCACGACCAATACTATTGTGCATGGTTCGTGGACATAAATGGTGGGTGGTCCAATAGCGGAAACCTGATAGCAGGTGGCCCAATGGATCTTGAAGAGGTTCCGATACCATCTTAGAGTTGATGGTTAAGCGTAACACAACCCCACAAAACCGGCTTGTGAGGTAATGATTGCCCCTACTTATAAACGCATTGTCAGACCATCTCCTATTCGATGTGAGACTCTTAACAGAAATAGTAGAATACAAAAGTTACAAAGAAAATGTACTATAAAACATTAAAAAAAAAGTCAAAAATACCATTAACTTGGTTATAACATTAACAGGAAAAACCTTTCCTCAAAAAAAGTAAAAATCAATAACATATTTTTTTTGTCACGAAAATTCAGATAACCCAATAATATATGCTAACACCCACTACATATACATTTTATTAGACTCATGTAATGTTTTTACTTGTATAAAAAATTGGAATACCACCATTATATTGGAGGTTTCATTTTATTTTAATTTCATATTTTAGCATAACACTAATTTATCCACCAACTCTCCAACACAGATTCAGTAGAATCTAAAAGAGGCCATATGTTTTTTGATGTAACCAACGAGGGAGATCAAGTCAACCTGAGCATGTGAATATGCACTCATTCAAACACAAACTTCAATGGATTTGATGAATTTATTTTTCAACAATCATTTTATGTTCTTATAGTGACATCACACATAATAATATTTGTTATAAACCATGTGATTAGGTAGGTTAGGAAGTTCTTACACATGCTTGCAATCTTAATATTATCACAAGATACTAATCTTATTCAAACTTCATATAATGTACTATTGATTTTTTGTAGCATACTAGACATGATTAATAACATAATATTCCCTTTTCTCTTTAATTATGATTCCTTTCCATTGTGCAATTAGTGGGGTTCATGTTATGTCGACTAATGCCCTTTTAGACTATGATTAGTTGATAGACTTTTCTTGCCGATGCAAAAGTAGTACATAGATTAGTAAAATTACTTACCTAAGCTAATTTAGTCATATAGATCCAACATCTAGAAATGTTATAAGATAATGAGTAGCCCTTTTGATGTGTAAACTTAAAATTTATTTAATAAAATGCATAGTTCTCAAGATGTCTTTTAATTACAATCATTCATTATTGATTGTCAAGATAGAAAAACTTCACAAATCACAACTATAGTGGTTTCTTCAAGAACATTTCTAAACAAAATACCAGTGATATATAATAAAGTGCACTAGATAAAACAGGGTTGAATGACAACATCTAATCCTTTATGTAGAATGATGATTAACAAGAAACATTATATATGGATAGAGTTAGTGATGTCAATTCAAGGCTTAAACCAATTTTTTATAGAATAAGAAACATTGAACCGATGCGAACCATGGTTCAATTACTTCAATCATTTCAACCACGGTTAATCTGGATGATAAATAAATTAAATAAGTATTAAAAAGCAAACAGATTTTTAAAGAAAAAAGAGTTGAATCAACAATGGCTTAATCTAGTTCAATTCCGATACAATCAAGATCAAACCAATCGACGAATTGATTAGATCGTGGTATTCAACTAGTTGAACCAGCCGGTTATTTTTTAAAACAATGGTTTAAACTTAAAATGACAAGACTCAAAGTAGAGAAATGCAAGGATAATAAGTGTATGTGTACTATAATTTTTAAACAAACTAATTAATGAATAGTACATATCAATGGTTTGTTTTCATACCAAGGACCATTAAGATATTCTCACGAGGGGGTAACATGCAATAGGCCGGGCATAAATTTCTCCTCTTGTACTTTGTGGCACACAAGATAAGAGTTTTTGAAGGGTAGCCCCACAAGTTCTTAAGCTTGATCCTCAATTTGGTCAAGCAATCACAAGATCACATGGGCTTTTGGTACTCTTGTGATATAACATAAGGTTACTTAATATGGATTGAAAGCAAAATAATGATTTTTGTAAATTAAAAAAAAATGCATGAATGGAAATGAAAGAATAACACTCTCAAAGTATCAAACAAATTCAAATGGGGACCTTATACACATGGGGTGGGGGTGTATGATCTTGTGAAGTGGAGCCGGCCACTATAAAGCTAAGAATCTTTTGCTAACACACTTGGATCAGATGGAGAGAAAAAGGCCTACATTTATGTGTAATATATACATCATTCCAAAAAGTAAAGGATTGCTACTTTTTAATCTTCCTTATTATACTACATTTATGTGTATTATATACATCATTCCAAAAAGTAAAGGATTGCTACTTTTTAATCTTCCTTATTATATAATCTTGCCATTAATCATATAGTACACTTATTTTAAGATTTGTATGAGCTAGCATGCATATTCAATGATTCATGAATCGAAATCCACAGTTTTATTTTTGTTTGTTTGCATTTCCAATTGCACCTTGCACTATATATGGATGCAATTGACAATGATTAATGTGTTATGAGAATGGGTAGAGGTTGCACACTTGAAAAATTCAAGCAATATATTGTTTCATATGGTTTGATAATATACCACCATGAAACATTCTCATAGCTGGGAAATGTATTGTGAGAAATTCAGAAGTTTCTTGCAAAAAATATGTCTCTTTGTATGTAGCATTGGTACATAAAAGATATGAGAAATGTTAACGAGTGTCTCCGGAACACTGGTTAAGGACCTTAAATGGTAACATTTTATAAAAGTTTGTTTAATCAGTGCATTGGAAGTCGAAAACTTTGACATTTATAAAGAATAATTACTTAATTTAGCATGCTTAAAGAGTGTCTCGAGGACACTCGTTAACAAGACCCAAAAGATATTAAGGGAGGTATACTAACTTATGGATTAAATTTTTGGTTTGGTCTTACATAACTCCACAAAACCAGTTTGTAATGTGAGGATTGCCCCACATATAAAGATATGTTCATGGTATCTTTAGTCCGATTTGAGATTCTTTAACACATTCACTCACGACCAGTATTATTGGTCTTGGTTCGTGGACACAAATAGTAGGTGATCTGATAGCATTGTGGTCCAATGAATCTTAACCAGACTCTGATACCATCTTAGTAATCGTGGTTGGGTCTAACACAACACCACAAAACCGACTTGTAATATAAAGATTACCCCCACTTATAAACACATGTTTAGAACATCTTTAGTCCAATATGGGACTCTTTAACAAATATATCAATGAAAGAGTTTCAAACACGAACCTAAGTCTCATGCAGAATATATGTGCCAACACTGTCGATTAAATGGGTACATAACGCTTGAATAGTCGGG
>Ga0228711_1004185_pt1 | contig 22284 bp, 10 predicted proteins | sample MedpolnodulmetaG_2_FD_177996 | JGI IMG/M metagenome (GOLD analysis project Ga0228711, IMG submission 177996) | Root nodule microbial communities from Medicago polymorpha collected in Santa Monica, California, United States - brown nodules | ecosystem: Host-associated > Plants > Roots > Nodule...
AAAGATGAAGAAACAAAGAATAAACAGTAAAAAATTACATTAAGGAGTGATATGAGAATCAACAAACGAACACAAAACAACATTTTTTTTTTCTTTCTAAAATTCTAAAAAAATAAATCTCTAATTATTGATTGTCAAAATTAATTTTTTATAATATTTAACGAAAGGCCCTTAATTTGGTGGCTACCTTTGTATATATTTATCAAAGTTATGAGTTCATATGTCATGGTAATTAATCATAGAATGACAAGAAGAAAGAATGCAAATACTCTACTTGACAAAAAAAAATGCATATGATTTTCCTGCAACTTTTTTTTCTAACTCACCTTAATTAGGATCAAGGACCTCTAATAGGCGCCTCAAGGTATCTCCACGACTTAAACTCTTAGGATGTATTATGAAATTAATCATCGAGTCAACAACATGACATATTTTTTTTTTTCAACGGCTAGACTACCTTCCAAATTAGCAACTTTAGAAATTGAACCAGAGTTCTTTTCACGAGGGAAAATCATATTATCAACTCTTGCAAGATTTTGGTTGATTTTTCTGCACTCTATCATAAATTTTTTATTGTAATTGTAAAGCTAATAATAATGTATAAAGTTCAAATCTAATAATAATGTAGAGTTCAAATTCTATTGTAAAACAACCATTAGAGACGCTCAACTTAATAATAAATTTCCTCTCCTCAAACTTTATTTAAAAATATAGTTATATGTAGATATCTGCATTCCTTTAAAAGAATATAGATGTCTACATAGCTCAATATATGATAATAACATTTTCCTCTTTGTAAAAAAAAGAACATTCCGCTCTTTCTAACAAATTAACCATTAACATTTACCTATAAAAAAAGAGAATCGTTTTTATTTGTTCTACATGTACCAAAGATTGTGCAACTAAATTATGTATGTTGGAAAATTATTTATAATTTTTTGGGTGATCCATATTCTACATATAATTAATAGTGAGAAATCAAATTCTCTTAATTGTCTGAAACTAAAAAACAAATAAAATGTATACAATTTGTCAAAAAAAGAAAATGTATAAAAGGCTACTAACGAGACCTATTGATGGGACTAAGAAAATTGTAAAATATAGATGTCTACCAATCATGGCATATTTAGACAAATTCAAGGACTGAATTAAAGAACACCACGTAGTAATTTAAACATTTTCAAAATTTTGAAGCTCATTAATATACAGTGTCCTTGTTTGATGAGACTGTTTGATAATTGATAAGTACCTAAACCTAATGCATTATTTGGTGGAATTGCATATAAAAGCAAAATGGGGAAGTGAACTAATGAAAACAACTTGCACGTTTTTGTTTGTTTTAAAGAGCCATCCTTTATTATTTTGATTGTATACTTAGCCAATTATAGTGTTAATATAAAATATCTTCAATCATTGGTGAAAAAGAATCGAACTATTCAAAAGCACCATTTTGCCCACTTTGCGAGGTTCTATTTTATGTTAGACAAAATGGATTAATTAAATAGAATGTTCTGACTATATTTTACTATGCTAGTGCCTAGTATATGCTTCCAAGCGGGTCTAGGAATTTATAGGGCTGCATAGAAAAAGCAAAGATTAAATAGGCGTCTATAAACCAGCATTGTTTAGTAAAATACGTAATTTAAAAATAGGTACATCATTGAGAAAAAATATAGTAGTAAATAATTGGGAATAATGATAATTATTCTGGCACAATTTTCAATGTTGATGGTAGTTGTTTGGGCACCACTGTGAGTGCTGGTTTTGGTGGAATTATTCGGAATAATGCTAGATATTATTTATCAGGTTTCTCAGGCTATATTAATGATTCTTCTAACATCATGTATATATACCGAGCTTCTTGCTATTTACCAGGAGCTTATTTTGGCAAAAAACTTGAATATAATTGAGCTTCGTTTCCTATACCGACTTCTTGCATTGTATAAACCTCCTCAAAGGCCCGACTATGAGATAACATGTTTATGTTGTCTTGATCCAAGATGTGAAGGATCTAATTAAGCAATGTAATGTAACTGTTTGCCACACTCATATAGGGGAACCAATGTGCGTATTTTATGGTCAAGCTTGGTGCAGGTTCAAATACTGAATTGCTCTACCATATCTCTCCTCTAGTTGATCTCTTGTCCCCCTCAAGATGGACGCATTCTATAGAGTAGTACCTTTTTTTTCTTTCTGGTAACTAGTATAAACAAAATCTTATCTAAATTTTTAGAATGAGGAAGTGACTCAAATAATAATGATATACGTTTGAAAACCATTTGATACTCTAACAATGATCAAGTTTCATGAGTAGAAGCTTTAATATCATAACTCAATTTATAGAATTTTTTTTCTTATTTTTGTTGAACCGACATCGATCACGTAAGGACCTAGAACTTTTAATTATAATTGACGACTTCTTTCATCTTCAAAGTTTTGAACGATTTTCAAACATCAATCTATCATACTCCCTCTGTCCCGTTATAAGTGGTCATTTTGCTCATTTCACACATATTAAGAGAAAGTGTTTAAGTGAAAAAGAGAGAAAAATGGTTTTGAGTGTATTGTCAAGTATTGATACATTTCCCATTATCATAACTGCAAAGTAAAATCTATTTAATTGAGAATGATTAAAGTAATATTAATTAGAGTTATAATTGGAAAAAAGTAACTAATATTGTATTAAAAAGTGAAATGAGTCAATTTTTTAGCAAATGACTCACTTATTATAGGACGGATGAATTATATCATATTTGACATTTCCTAAACCTAGAAATTGACATTCTATATGGTACATTATCAAGAGTACATTTTAATACATGGGCCACGTAGGTTCCTTAAAAAACAAAGGTGGCACATATGTTTAATTATTTTTATTTTTATTATCCTAGTTATACATTGTGTTTAAATTTAAGAATAGTTTGTTAGTAGAATTGATCCTTTTCACCATGAATCCTTCTACACTGGAGGGTGTGGTGTATATGCACGTGCTCCGATGATCAAGTCAGTTAATGGTTAAGTTAGTGAGGCGAATATTATGGTAAATAGTTAAATACATGACCCAACATTATGTATTAGTATTTATAAGGAATGAGTAGTTTTTGCATGTTAGGCCTTCACCAGGACATGTATCCTTTGGGGGCAACTTTTAATGATTTGAAGATAGTTACATGATTAGGTTTGGATTGGACAGTTCAGATGGAAGTTTTGGAGCATGATCAAGTGGGATTAGGGAGCGACTAGGATATGGTTCGCTCTGTGTTGGACTCCAATTAGATATGGATCCAAACTGGGGTTGGGCCTTGACAAAGTTCGAACAAGAATATTATACATAAATTTTAGACTATTACTTTTTCCACCCTATGAGGTTCTCAGCCGCCCTATGTTATTTCCAAAAATACCTTTTAGATTATATAATATGAATCTAGTTTGGGTTGTTGCAGTTTGGATTTTAAAATCCGAACTGTACCAGTATCATTTTTCTCTTCTGTTTTGTGTCTTTTATGTTGATTTTGTGTTACCCTTTGATGTATGTTACAAGTATGGAACTTGTTGAGCGCACCAGGGGTGATGGAGATCGAGCATCGGATGGAGGATGATGTTGAGGCTCAGAAGGAGGTAGGTGATATCAACATATACAAACAAATGATAATTTAGTATTATTCACACACAAAATAGATATCTACATTAATTGCACCAACAACCTTTTCTAATAAATATGAAAAAGGAAAATAAGACTTATTTATAAGGACGAAGTGAGTACATCATAGAGGTAGGAAGTTAGTCCGTTTGTAGAAGTTTTCTAAGTTGAAAATTTGCATAGTTGTCTGGTTGTTTGAAAAGTAATGTACTGTAGGTAATTCTATCTATTTTCTTTAAATTAAAGTAAACTTCTTCTGTCTCAAAATATAAGCAAAAATTGGTTAGCAAAAGTTAATGTATTTGGTTCAAAATTTGTACAAAATACATCAACTTATGTTGACTCATTTTTAGTTATATTTTGGGATGGAGGAATTATTTATCAATGTCAAACAAGCATTATTACTTAATCCGTGATGAATTCAATGATTAAGATTTTAATTGTCTTTGTGGTTGTGTTTATTTGTTTATGACATTAACTTGAATGCATTCAAAATCAAACAATGCGGCTGATGCAATCATATTTGCACTCCAAAAATCTTTGAATAAATTGTTACAATTAAAATCATGCCAAAATTTAAAACCATGACAAATTCTATACCAAGTTCTTGTATTTCATGATTCAAGTATATTACTACGTTCATTGAGTTAGTGTTCCCAAACGCCAAGTTATTGCATAGTTTTCTTATACGTTTTCTCCACTTTATGAATTTTAAGTATAGATTTTCAAAAGCCCATCCGAATTGACTATTGAGTAAATGGTCAAAGCAATATTTTCAAAGCTAACATAATATAAAGGCTGCAGAGTTACTCAAATTCAGTGCATTCCTAACACTTGCAAAAATATAACTAATTTGTATTGAATGAATTTAAAATGACAATTTTGCTTATAATAGTGATCAGATGGTGTATCTAATACTGTCAACTACTTCATCCGATCTCAATTATAAACAAAGAATCAATGTTTAGATTTATTGAATAACTAGTGTATCTAGTTTGTAATATAGATCAGAAGTGGAATTTTGATTATAATTGAGACCGAAGGTAGCAGTAGTATATTGTAGGATAGATCTATCGACCTCATTTTAAAAGGGACTATTTGACCTCGGCAGAGCCGGTATGTGCAAGTGCAACAAGACTCTTTGCACTGGGCCTCAAACTTAGAGGTCTCAAAATTTGAATAAAAACACTTGTAGTTACGAACAAAATTTGTAATTAAATGTCATTTTTCCGTAGGTAAAAGTATGGAACACAACATTTTATTTAATAAGATTTTTTTTTACACAATTAATAAGGTAATAATAAGGTAAAAGTAAAACATTGCAATATGTAGTGGTCGGAGTTCGAGTTTGAAATTCTCCACTTATTCATGTTAAAGGATGAAATTTTAGTCATTAGACTACTTGACAAAAAACAATACAAATGTAATCGAAAAAATTAAGCAAAAAATCATCAAGTGATTGAATTGAAATGACTAATGAGTTTTAGTTAAGAACAAATTGTTCTAGACAAACCAAACTGTAAAAATCATTGATCATATTTTACTTATCTCTTAATTAAACTATGAATTCTCAAAATTTAACTTGATCTCTTGAATATTGGAAGTAAGTAGTTAAGACAAAAAATATGTTAATCACAATTAGAATACTAAGATATGTTAAGCAGTAGCCTTTTGAGAGTACTCTTGACATAGGGTTCTACTAATCATTAATCACAATTAGAATACTCAGATAAGATACTCTACATAAAAGTTACAATATTGTTTTACAATAGATAAGATAACACAAGGTCAACTCGTTAAAGATTTCACAGGCATGCTTAACTTTTTGAAGTCTTGCCTTTTACTTCTCATTCCATTCTAGATTTGTAAATTTAGTTAATTTTATCTCCTCAAATGAAGAAAAAGGAGCCATAATTCATTCCAATGATTGGACTCACCGTAAATAATTCAATTCAAAACTCCAATGAATGCACTATCTTCTTTGATGTTCACGTAATGGTCTAGATACAAATTATACTATTTGATATACACATAAAATAGCATGTGAGAAAGTGGACACTACCTAGAGGGGGGTAAAGTATTGTGAAAATGACTAGGTAAAGATAATTGGAGAAAAGCTTGTGCTATGATCATGCACATAAAATGGGTAGGCATGCCTTAGAAGGGCCCATCTTAATAGATTCACCTATCTTTTTTCTATTTTATTATTATTTTAAAAAAAGATTCACCTCATGTTTGTCTCCTCTTAAAATTTCGAAATATTCAATTTTTCATTTTGAGAGCCTCTTCAAATTTCAAATGATATAAAAAAAAAAATTAGTTTCTACAAAATCATTTAACATTTTGACCCCAAAAAAATACATCAAAGTTTTATTTATTTATTTTCATTAAGTTGACTCTACAATTATTCTAGGTTTTTAAAATTGATTGCATAAAAATATATCAAATTTTTATTTATTTAATTTTTTTCATCAAATTTTAAAGCTTGTTAATTGGACAAACATAAATGCTCAACATTTTTCAAATGACGGGGAATAATTTAAACGATTTTTAAAAGTAACGATGTTTTTAAAGAAAAAATAGTATTTTTAATAGAACTAAAATGAAAAAGAATAAAAATACAAAATTATGGAGGACAAAAATTAAAATCCTTGTAAAATTCAAGTGTATATAAAGTTATGTTTTTATTGAACGTCAAGTGATACTTCATAGTTTTAGATTCAATCAATGTGATCTTTGAATCATTCTTTTTCTTTTTTTCAAAATTGGGGCCATCATCTCAAGGTGTGATATGAAGAAAGTGCTCAAATTCATCAAATGTGTTTTTTATGTTTTCATCACTTCAGTGCTTGATAAAAATTCATGGATCATTGTTAACATTAATATCAATATAGCATGAATAAATGAAGAAAGTTTATCATTTGCGTACAAATACAGTGATTAATTTCCCGAGTCGGCAAAATTCTCCCTTTAATAAGCTCATAAAGAAGTCGAAGAAAGATATCTAAGAACGTTTATATAAGATGACACGAATCTCTTCTAACTTAATCAATATATTGGGTTCGAATCTAGGTTTGATATGCAGCATCGTTAAAACTCGCACGAAGAATTTACCGTTCAATTGAGTCATACATAACTTGAGAGATTGACCTTCGCAGCTGCACGCAAAGATACATGATTTACACCGAAGAAATATAAATTGAAATATGCAGAACGCCGCTTGATGGATACTCACCAATATGATATCTTTACTGGTAACAACTCCATTGCCGCCACAACCTAGCACGACTTGTGTCCTCATCCGTAGGCTTCAAATTGTACTAATAAATTACATTACTACCAAATTCCATTGCTTCCAGCTAAGCCTTAAAAAAGGCATGATTTTGGCTATTATTAATTAGGAAATATCATGATAGCACTTTTCCATTTGTTTATTTATCTATTACTTTGGCACTTGGATTTGTTTAAGCAATTATTTCAATTCAAACATGTAAGCTTTATTTTATGTGTTTAGGACCGCTATATATTCTAAAATCTAAATTGTGCTGAACAATGCAGCAATTCAAGCTGAAAAGAAAAATAACATGGGTGAACGAAATTAATCAAGTGAGTTTTAGTATAAAGACTGGAATGACATTGATTATCTAACTGTAACTATATATCAATCAATTCAAACTTTTTAGGATTTTTTTTCAATGCAAAAAAAAAATTAAGTATATAAATTTTTTATTTTTTTCCTGGTCATAATAGACTACATGTTGCAGGCGTGGTGAAGAAACTAACCTTATTCAACAATTTCCAATCCATTGGTAATAAAAACATTTATCAAAGTTGTTTATTCAAGGGAAGACATTTAATAAAATACATACAAGATAAGTTATGATGTAAAATATAAAAAGAATGTGAACCCTAAACTTCTAACTAAAGGTGATAACATTGATTGTCGTCGAAATTTTGAGTGATTTTTAATAGGGATGACAATTGGACCCATGTTCGATGGGTACCCGCAAAAAATACCCACAATAGGTAGGTAAAACCCCACTTTCATAGGTTTGGGCATGAGTCCGGGTAATACCCACAAATTTAAATGGGTATGGGCAAATGTAAGGGTAATATATTGTCTAGCTCTGCAACCCGCATATACATATTTATATAATATCATAAATAATTTATTTATTTTTGGTATATAATTAATTAATTAATTTAGCTATTTGAGCCTAAACCTAAACCTAAACCTAAACCAAAAAACTATTGGAATAAAATGTGTTTGACAATACCACTTTGAGTTTTGATGATAACAAGGTATTAAAAATATCAATTGGATATGCTAATATTTGTTCAAGTGTGCAGGACCATAGACAAAAATTTAAGTGTCTTTATATCAAGCAGGTTCTGGAAGAACAAACGAGAGCAATTGAATCTACAAAAAGGAAGCTTGTGTTGCAAGAAAGCATATGAAGAAAAGAGCGTCTGAAGAGAAGAGGTTTTGAAGATCATCAGAAGCACTCCTATCAGAAGCGGATTACCAGAAGCTGACGTCATCAGGAACTGAAGGTCATCAGAAGCTGAAGATTATCAGAAGCTGAAGACTGAAAACTGAAGTTAGTTAAATGTTGTAATTTTGATTGCACATCATTGCAGAAGGAATAGAATCCTAGAGCAACGACTATTTCAGAAGAATAAGAAGGCATTGGATGCTTATCCACTAAAGAGCTTAGGAAAAGGAAATAGTACAATTGTACAACCACTACCTCCACTACTCTGTTTTGTGTCTGCAATAGTACAAGACAATAACTGTGACTACACTGGTAATTCTCTATACAAGGAATGGATTTGAAATTGTTCTCTCTTAGGACAATATCCAAATCAAGGAACATATCATTGGTGATTTAATCAAGCTTCAACAACGACTCTTTTGATGTGCTGGCAATACACAACATCTCTTTCACACCTCTATATAAAGGAATGAAGACTTGAAGATTTAAAACTGACTCACACAATTTTACAAGAGCCATACCTTTGCAGAAATTGTTTCACATCAAGGTTCACTTATAATTTCTTAACAACTTTCATATCTTAGAAATTCTAGAGTCTTAAGAGTCTTATCTTATTTGTATTGTGAACACCACTTATTGTATATTAAGTGTTCAACCTCAAACAATTTTGTTTGTAACTCTGTTTGAATAGAAGTCTCTTGCAGTTGTGCTTGAGCATAAGAAGTCTCTTGATTTTGTTCTTAAGCATATGAAATCTCTTGCAGTTGTGCTTGAGTAGTTTGAAGTCTCTTGCTATTGAGCTTGAGCAATTGTTATCAGATATTGATTTTAGTGAACTCTCCTTGGAAGTGCAAGGAGGAGTGGACTACTTCTGGATTATGGAAGGAACCACAATAAATTGTTTTGTGTTTCTTCTCTCTCTCTCTCTCTCTCTCTCTCTCTCTCTCTCTCTCTACGTATCCACTGCATTTAGACTCTGAACATTGCATCAGAACCTAAACTCTACCAGCTTCTGATCAGTGACTTCAGTTTTAGGAGAAGAAAAAGAAACCACAATTCAACCCCCCTTCTTGTGTTTTTCTCACTTTCAAAAACTACTTAATACAATAACAACTCCATCCTGCCGGTGTGCAATTTTTAAGGGATAATTTTGATGTTTTTTATTTGATTAAATACTACGATTGATACTATTTTGTGAGTTACTTTTAGAAAATTTGGATCATAGTTTTATTTCAATTGTGATGTTTTTATTGTCTTTTCAGAGTTAAAGTACAAGTATGGGAACTTAGATATCAATAGGGTATGGGGAAGGGTAGTAAAGTTGTTGCCCACGAGGGTGCGGGTACGGGTACGGGTATTTTCTACAAATGTGGGTATGGTGAAGGACATTGTAGTACCCTATCCATAGGGTACCCATTGCCATCCCTAATTTTTAAGCATTGGTCTCCCGCATGTCACATTTGAAAAGAGTCCACCAAATTGAGTTTGAGATTGGCATCAGAGAAAATTTAGTTTGAGATTTTGAAAGGAGTACGCTCCAAGATCCCGAAACAACACCACCATACCAATCCAAATAGGTTTAAAGTTGTACACTTAATATAAAGAATTATGCTCTTTACCCAACATAAACTGCTCATTCCCAACTAAAATGACCATTTTACCCCTGTGTGAGTTAACTCATGCCAGTGTAAAATTTTGCGTGACTTAACACATGTTGGGTGAGTTAAGTCAAACTAGTGTTAATTTCAGCGTGAGTTAACTGACGTAGCTTCTATGCTCAGTACCAGAACAGGCAGTAATGCCTTGTTCCCTGATTTCCTTTATTCCTTCATCCATACATACATCTATTCCTTTAAAAATACACGTTTTCATCGTTCATTTAACCATTCATTAAATCATGCATTATTCATTCATAATTTAGATACGCAAAATCAACGAAAATTAACTAAAATGTCTTAAAAATACGCAAACACACAAATGAAAATATGTTACAACCAAAATGTCATAAAATAACTACAAAGGTACAAAAGTCATAAAAAAAAAGACCATATTGCTGGTCCCGTGGACTCCTACTCCTCCTCGGAGAGTAAACTCCAAGAGGCCACATCGACGTAGGAGGTATGGGAATGGTATGAACATAGTTGTAGTGCCTCAGAACTCGCTCCGACAAGTGACACACCATCTTCTGTTTGCCGACCATGATCCATCTGGAGTACCAGCATACGTCTTGAAAAGGCGTGACGTCTCGTTGGTGCTCGTACAGCCTCCAGATGACATGACAATGCTCCATTGAATCCATCAAACCTCTAAAGTGTCCAGCATTAGAATAACCCCTGGGAGATTTCCATCTACCCACATACGGGTCCGCCCGATCATAATCTAAATATTTGTTCCTCAGAACTAGATGTCTGAAGTGAGCTAAAACTCATCCATGCAAACACCGAGAGACAAATTTATGCCAGCACACAAGTATCATACAAAAAACTATACATTTACGATTAACTTAAACAAATAAGAAAAAATATATTACCACTAGCAAGCACATGTAACCACCAACAAGGCCAACATGTGAGCTAGAGGTAAGAGAAAGCTTCTCATACAAGAAATCAAGTCCTATCCCTCCCTATGACCACTCACCTAACTCATCCAAATTCTGAATCGCAAGCAGCCATAACAGATTAATGGTTTTGCTGTTCTTGCCGGTAAAAAGGGTGTAGCCAAGCAAGAACAACAAAAACGCCTTAACACAGGCGCACCTAACACGACTCTGCTCTTCCTCCTCCTCTTCCTCCTCTGATAAATCATCCCCCACCAACTGGTTACACCTATTCAACAGCTCCTCATGACGTTGTTTCAGGGCGGTGTAACTGACATGTGCACCTGAATGTTTATCCACTTGCTCCACCGCATCCTCCACCATAAACAATAGCTCATTCTCCATCAGCTATACGCCCCAGTCATGAGATAAGTCATCCTCCTCAATGAGCCGTCCAATGATGAGGATGTCTAGAAGACACGCCACATTGTCTAGTGTGACGGTCATCTTCCCAATAGGTAAATGGAAGCTGATGGTCTCCTCATGCCATCTCTTTGTCAAAGCACATACTAACTCGTGAGAGATGCTTTCGTACCCATTCTTAAGGAGGGGGGGGGGGGGTAAGACCGGAAGCATTCAGCGGATCTCAGAACCAACGATTATCTTCAAACGACAACATAAGTGACAAGGTATCAATCTTAAGTTTCTTCCTGTGCGAGACATCGTTCATCTTATGCTCCACTTGCAACTGAAATATAAAAAAATAAATTAAATAAGTAAAATAAACATAAAATATTCTAAGTAAAAAATAAATACCACGTATTCTAAAAAACACAGTTAAAAAAATAAATAAGTAAAATAAACACGAAAATATTCTAAGTATAAAAAAAATGTCACATATTCTAACAAACACCGTTAAAAAAATAATTAATTAAGTTAAATAAACATGAAATATTATAATATAAAAAAATGTCATGTATTCTAACAAACACCGTTAAAAAAATAAATAAGTTAAATAATCATGAAATACTCCAAGTAAAAATAATTAGTACAATAATTAGTAACATATCATTAAATTAAATAAAGCAATTACACTTACTACTCTATCGCTCCAAAGCTTGCATGCCACGTGTTTACCGAAGTGCGGTCAAAGAGACAACTCATAAGGCCCTCTTGGAAAGCCCTCATCCTAATCCTACATATCAGGCTCAGCCTGCTCCTGAGGAGGCTGCTCATACTGAGGCTACTCATACTGATATGCTTCCTGATACTGCGGCTGATACCCCTCGTGATATTAAGGCTGATACTCCTCCTGATATTGAGGCTGATACACCTCCTCTTGATAATGTTGCTCATGTTGATACGTCTCATTCTGTTAATGATGATGGTGCTCATGCTGATATTGTGTTGGGTCCACCATCTGCGATTGACTCGTTGTGACGAGAAGGCCCCCTGCAACATCAAACCTACCAAGTCTCGTGCCCCCTCTCCCTCGACCAGCCAAAGGAGGGCGTACTGCTTCCTTCTCCCTTCGTGCACTACTAGTAGAGGACTACTGCCTCCCTAACCTAACTCTATCATGCCTATCAAGCCTCTGAGACAAATCCCAATGAGACATATCTCCACAACAAAATCAAAAATTCAATGAGACATTTTCATACGGACGTTGTGTCATTTCTAACAATTCAACAAAAACACTTAAATTTCGGCAATGTCATTTCAATCCGTAAACTACCACATTGTAGTCAAACTAACTATAATCAACATTAACAAACATGTTTCTAACTAATTTCATCATTAACATTGAAAAAATCAAAAGAAAATGCATTGAGACATTTTATCAAACACATAGAGCTCATATTTCAATCAACTTAAAATCAAACAATTTCAAAACCCTAAAACTACCACATTTCACTCTAAACAACATCTAAACTACAATTCCTAACTTAATTCATCACTAACAATCATAAAAACTAACATGCAACCCAAATTTCTAAAAACCTAAAAATGTTATATTTCTTCAAAAAATCTAAAATTTCAACCAAAAAATGCAATGAAGTAGGATAATCATCACTTACTTGATACTGTGGGAGAAATTGGCTTCGAATGGCGCAAGAATGAAGAATATTGGATTTGGAGGGGAAAAATTCGCAACACCTGAAGTTGAAAATAAAGGTGTTTGAGCTTCTGTGTTGCGGTTATATGACTTAAGTCACGTAGCGTGAGTTAACTCACGCAGCGTGTCTTAAGTCACACTGAAGGTATAAGGTGCGTGAGTTAAGGGGTAAAATGGTCATTTCAGTTGGAAATGAACAATTTCTGTTGGGTAAAGAGCAGAACTCTAATCTAAATGTTAAGTAATAGCTTGAGTGAAATACAAGATAAATATCAAGATGCAAAATATAAAAAGAACAAAAACAATACACTTAGAACCTAGAGGAACTTGAACTTAACTCTAAATTGGTGGCCCTAAAATTAGGGTGTGACTTGTCTTGTGATTGGTATTTGGTACTGAAATTTAAAGGTTTGAAAGTCAAGTGCTATTTCAAACGCACCAACATGAGACACACTATTATGGCCTAGAATAGAGCCATATTGTGAAAACTAAATTCATAAAACATTAAGATAGCCCTGTCGTTATTAATTGGATTAAGGCCACATGACAAAAGCCAATTTTTCCGGAATCTAAAAGAAAACTTATCCACTAAACTACACACATACAATTAGGGGTGGCAAAACGGGCCCGGCTCGTCGGACCAACCCGTTTAACCCGTCATTTTAGGCGGACTTGGGTGAGGATTTGAGCCCTTCTCTCTAGTTAGCCCCCCCTATTAAGCCCACTAAAAAAGCAAGTCATAAAAGCAGGGTGGGGCAGGCTGGCCCGCGAGCTTATTAAACTTTCTTTATTTATAATTAGTGATCGAATTTTTAATTTACACACCCCATAAACAATTGGGCGAAATGATACCCACCCCAACCTCAATTTGCCCACTCTCTTTGATAAATGATAGCTGATTTACCACTGGTCCACTACCTCTAGAAAAAAAACTGATTCACCATCACTGCATTATAAAACTTTCATCTCAGACTCAACTTGTTCTCTCTCTCTCTTTCGCTATCTACTCTCGGTCTGAGTCTGATTTGCTATGATTCACTTGAGTCTTTTTTTACTATTATTGTTTTTATAATAGTAACATATTTGTTAATAACAATCGACAAAAAATATTTTAAAAATAGACGGGCCAACCCACCAGCCCGCTAGTCCGCCTTTAGGCGGGGCAGGGTGTGAGTTTGAGCTCACCCCCTCAAGTTGGCCCGCCCCGCCCCACCCTTATTTTGGCGGACTAATAGCGGGTTGGGCCTAAACAGGGCGGGCGGGCTGGCCCGCATTGCCATCCCTGCATACAATCAATAAATAGATATTCAAAGTGGGTATGCCAACCACACTCTTATATACATACATTTCATATCACAACGAAATAATTTGTATTATCAAATATATTAGCATAATATATATAATATTGACAGTTATGGAAGAGCCCAGAATGATTAATCATGGACCCTTCCAATTTCACCAAATTGTTTTGATATAGTTTTTGAGTTAACGGTTGGTACACCTGTACTTGAATTGCTGCTTCTTGAAGGTAACGCTAGAAATGTCATTTTCCTCTATCGGTTTCGGGCTTCAACATATATTCATTATTTATTTTTGGTTACTTTCTCTATATCTTAATGAAAGTTTCTCTCTTTTTGGAAAAAAATAATGAATGTTTCCCTAACTTTATTCGAAAAGAATATGTTTGTTTGAAATACGGGGAAAAGAATCCGTAAACATTATTTGTTATGCTTGTAAAATAATTAGTTTAGGACCTAATTAGAAATCATTTAAAATTTCATGACTTAATTATAAATTATTCAGTTGTTGGAAAAATTTAAAACCCACATTAAAAAAAGGCTCTGAAAACAGTTTTATAAAGAGTGACAATATTCACCTTAACTCAAAGGGAGTTGACCTAGAAGCCCCTCTAGACGCTATCCACGAGGTTGAACTCTTGGGGAATAGATGTGTTAGTTAAGGGGGTATTGTAGTTGTTCTAAACGCGTTCCTCAAATCTATATCGATCTTCTACCCCTCCTTTATGAATATCTTGATGAAGGTTTGTAAACAAGTGCTCCGACATTAAAGGTATTTTATATGGGGTGGTACTAGGAGCACGAAGAAGATTGCGTGGGTTAAGCGGAAGAAAATGTGTAAGCCAAAATGCAACGAATGCCATCGAGTCTGAGATTTGCGACTGGTGAATCTTGCACTCCTCAGTAAATTGAGGTGGCAACTCCTCCATAGAGGACCATGTAGTTGGAGAGAAATCCTCAAGGCTAGATACAATTCTCTTTCCCCATTCTCCTCACCTTGGGGGTATTCCACGGGATCTTTAGGCGGCGACGTTTTGGCAGAAAGAGGTGTCTCTACTAGATGGTGTAGGAGACGCCATAGCTAATTGGTTTCCGTTAGGGGTTGAAATGAGAACTGGTAATGGTATATCAACTTCTTTTTAGCATGATCAATGGGTAGGGGTACGATACACTTTTACATACTAGGTTTCATAGGATATTTCAAGTGTATGATAAGCAATTTGGGAGTATGGGAGAGTTGTGTTATTGGGAGGGTGGTATGTGAAGGTGATGTTTAACCTGAAGGATACCGCTATTCGTTTGGGAGTTGGGTCCTCAAGACAAGCTTCTCAATGTGCTTCCTTAGGCCGGGCCTCCAAATAAGGTGGATGCTTGGTGGTGGAGGCACGACTCGAAGAGGATGTTATCGGTTAAGTCTACCTATGGGGTACTGGCTAAGAGTGTTGAGGTTAAGGGAGCTTTGTCAGCTGAGGTGGTTGAATCATTGGCAAAGGTAGGGTTGTGTAGTGTTGGTGTGGTGTTCTCATTGGGTTTCAGAGGTTTGGCTCCTGGTCCTTGGTTAACCATCCGGTGGGGTCCCTCTCTCTCGTCTTTCAGGGTAGGGTCATCTCTGGTTAGGGAGTTAGACTATGAAGGTGAGAAAAACACAAGAATGAGTGTTGGCTTCTTTTTCTTTTTAAATTAAGTTCAAAGTCCAGAGTCTGATAGTGTTCAGATTCTGAAGCAATGTTCAGAGTCTAATGCAGCGGATAAAGTAAATATATATATATATATATATATATATATATATATATAGAGAGAGAGAGAGAGAGAGAGAGAGAGAGAGAGAGAGAGAGAGAGAGAGAGAGAGAGAGAGAAGAAAGACACAAAGCAATTATCCTGGTTCCTTCCACAATCCGAAGGTAGTCAAGTCCCCCTTACACTTCCAAGGAGATTTCACTATAATTCAATTCTGATTACTAATGCTCAAGCACACAAGCAAGAGACTTCAAATACTCAAGCACATAAGCAAGAGATTTCGTATGCTCAAGCACAAAAGCAAAAGACTTCTAAACAAACAAATTACGAAGAAATAAGTTTGGTTTGAACACTTGATATACAATTAGTGGTGTTCACAAAACAAATCAAATTGGACTCTTAAGACTCTAGAATTTCAAAGATATGAAAGTTGTTAAGAAATTTCAAGTAAATGATGCACAACAATTTCAGTAGAGTTTTGACACAGTCAAATTGTTGTTGAGTCTCTACTGAACTTCGAGTCTTCATTCCATTATATAGAGGTATGAAAGAGACGTTGAGATTTGCCAGCGCATCAAAGAGTTTGTTGCTTGATTTGGTTAATGTCATAGGAGAGAATAATTTGAAATCCATTCCTTGTTTGGAGAATTAACCAGCAAGGACACAACTGTAGCAGTATTATGGGTAGACAAGAGTGGAGTAGTGGAGTAGTGGTTGTACAATTGTACTATTTGTCTTTTCTTTGCGCTCCTTCAGTGGATAAGCATCCAATGCTTTCTAATTCCTCTGAAATAGTCGTTGCTCCATGCTTCTATTCCTTATGCTAACTTGTGTCTTCGAATAACCGATTTAGGTTCTTCACTTCAGACTCTGATGAACTTCAGACTCTAGGTGACTTCAGACTCTAGCTTTCTTCAGACTCTGACTTGCAACATAGCTTCGTTTTGAAAAATCTTTTGCTCTCAATTGTTCTTCCAGAACCAATACTTTGATCAAAGACTTATAAAAACTTAGTCTATGGTCCTGCACACTTGAGAAAATATTAGCATATCCAATTGAACTTTTAATACATTGTTATCATCAAAACTTAAAGTGGCAATGTTAAACACATTTCATTCCAAAATAATATGGTTTCGAGGAGTTCGTGTTGTAGTGTTGTGTTTTGGTTTTCGTCTTGTGGTGTTGTGTTTTGATTTTTGATTTATGGTAATGCCCCATGAGGTTTTTTGGTTTTGGATGCTTTTGTTTTTTCTTTTTGTCGTTTATGTGTCTCGTTAGCTATATGTTTGGGTGCGCCCTTTGGCATTTGGTGTGTTTTTTTGGGTATGGTGTTGATCCTACTATTATCTTGCAAGCCACTCTTTTAGATAGAAGAGAAAGAGAAAGATAGAAGAAGACTTAGTCCTAAGACCTAAGTCATTACTCTATTAGAGAGTATCAAAGGGAGGGAGGGGAGATTTCATCATTTTTCTACATGTCCCTTAGTGACTATCATCTTTCTATTTATGCACAATTTAAGCTTTCTTAATTTTAAAATCTCCACATGCCAACTTGCCTCAACCAATAATATTATGCCAAGTGTACTTCATCATATGTCATATTGAATCATAACATCATGGTGTGAATCAAATCTAAAACACATATTAGTTCTAAATACAATCTTCATTGTTCTAATGTTTTAGAAATTTCCCCAACAACCGTTTTTCTAACAAAGGACTTATTTAAAATTCTCTAGTTTAGGAACTAATAATTAAACTTAGAGTTTATAGGTCTTTACCCCCTGTAATATAGGTCATTTCTGGTTTTCCCCCCTGTAATTTTTTTTATTTACCCTCTGTAAAAAAAAATTGTTTTGATTTACCCCCTTAATAGGCCAAACAAATACCAATTTTATTTTTTTTTCAATAAATTTTCTTTTTTGTTTGGCCTATTAGGAGGGTAAATCAAAACAATTTTTTTTACAGGGGGTAAATAAAAAAAAATTACAGAAAGAAAAACTGAAAATGACCTATATTACAGGAGGTAAAGACCTATTAACCCTTAAACTTATAAAAACACATACATGCATCCTATATATGGTGTGAGAATTTGATGGGTTTCTTTTCCGTATATCTTACATATTTATAATCCAAATTCAAACATCTTCTACATTGCATATAGATGTTGTAATGTGTCACTATCAAAATTCAACATATATCATGTCGAACCTATTATCACTGAAATGTGTCACTAACTTTTTCATTCAACAAGGTATTGGCGTGTACTCATTATTATTAATTATTGTATGCTGTTTTTTTATTGACCAAATTATTATATGTTGTTCAATGTTTGGGCAGCCATATAGAAGGGCATCGGTACAGAAGACACTTCTCCATAATCAAAGTTGATTAGCAGCATTTTAGTGATGGTAAATTAACGACTTCAATTTAATGGAAAAAAGTGTAACAGGTTGTTCCGGCAAGCACCTAAAAAATGGGGAAACATCTCCAAAGTATATAACTTAATGGGATAGATAGAAACAAACAAATGGAATGGTAGGAAAAAGTTTAGAGTTACTCATGTTATTCTAATTGGATTGGATTGGATGGCCTCAAACATCCCATCACTATTTTAAATGAGACATATATAAGGGTATAGAATATGTATAAAAGTGATTTTTTTCATTCCAACAAATCATCTAACGGCACGTGATATTGTCGGTTTAGATGTCAATAGCTTATTATTTTATTTGGTGTTTGATGTATGCTATAACATCCATGCCATGTTCCAATCTCATTCATTAAGAACTTCAATATATAATATATTTGATTGTTATCATTTTATGCAAGAAATCGCAAAGAACTTGCAAGGAGAGTACTATCATTATCTCTTTGCCCTACAAGCTCTATACAATGGATCTTATAGCTAATTAATTTGCATATATTGATATTACAATCAAATTTGATCAAATCCCTTGACCATTCCATTAAAATGTTGAATGAACTTCAATCGAGTAAGTTAGATCACTTAATTATATCATTTATATATAGATGAGAATACATACCCGTGTCTTATCTTTGAGCATATATAATTATTTTTTAAGAAGACAAAATGAATTATATTAATAAATGTCCCCAAGCTATGAAAACAATTTCACGTTATCAATCAAATAGGCTCCATCCAAAGAATTCAAATAGGCTCCATCCAAACCAAATGAAGCGAGACCAAGATTTTTTAGAAACGCTTGCTAAGCTTGTAAATTGAGTAAAGTGATCACAAGTATGTAACCTATCCGCTTAAGAATATTAATCCAATGTCGAATTTGAGCCCAATTATTGCCAGAAATTGTGCAACCCATGAACAAATGATCATACTTTCTTCATTACCACACCCACTCAAACATAGGCTTGAAGTAGCCAAAATAATTCCACATTGAATCGACTTATCTTTCGTTGACAATCATTTTAGTAACAACCACCACACGAGCAAATAAACCTCTAAGGGTGCCACTTTATGCCAAATAGTGTAAAAAAAAAATGGATCTATCAAACTACAATCCAGAAGAGAGTAAGTGATATGTGCCTACGATTGAATACCTTTTACCTGGACCGTGACTCCAATCCCACCTGTACTATACACCATCATGTAAGAAAATATTAGACAACAAGAGACTACACTCCCCCATATGCTTCTCTTCCTACGCCAACAACCTATGACACCACTTCCAACCATCCTCCCCAACTTACAAACCTAATGAACACATACCACCAACTTGTTGGAACAAAATGTGTTTAACATTACCCTTTGGGTTTTGATGATAACAAGAAATTAAAAATTGTCAATTGGATATGCTAATATTTGTTCAAGTATGCAGGACCATAAACAAAAATTTAGTGTCTCTTTAAAGCATAGATTCTGGAAGAACAAATGAGAGCAATGGAATCAATAAGAAGGAAGCTTGAAGCACCTGAAGAAAATAGGTTCTGAAGACAAAGTGCTCCTGAAGTGCTGACGTTATCAGAAGCACCTCATCAGAAGCAAGATCACCAGAAGCAATTTTCATCAGAAGATCTGAAGATCATCAGAAGTTGAGAGAATTAAAACTTCAAAGGTTGTTCAAATGATTTAATCTCGCCTAACATTGCAGAAGACTGGAAGAACGAAGCAACGGCTAATTCAAATGGATTTGAAGGCATTGGATGCTTTTTCATTGGAGAGAGTTGACAAAGAACAATTGTACGAAGTGTACAACCACTATCTCCACTACTATGATTTGTGTCTGCAATAGGACAAGAAAAACAGCTATGCCTGCACTAGTGTTCCTCCAGACTTGGAATGGATTTGAAATTGATCTCTCTTAGGATAATAACCAAATCAGGCAAAAGATCATTGGTGATTTGATCAAGCTTCAAACGACTCTTTTTAATGTGCTGACAATTTCCAACATATCTTTCACACCTCTATATAAAGGAGTGAAGACCTACTGTTTGGTAACACACACATAAATGCAAGACTCATACAACAATTGACAAGTGCCAAAACTCTGTTGAAATTGTTCTGCATCAAAAGTTCACTTATAATTTCTTATCAAAGTTCATATCTTAGAAATTCTAGAGTCTTAAGAGTCTGTATCTTATTTTCATTGTGAACACCACTGATTGTATATCAAGTGCTCAACCTTAAACAAATTACTTTGTAACTCTGTTTGAATAGAAGTCTCTTGCTTGTGTGCTTGAGCATATGAAGTCTCTTGATTTAGTTCAAGAGCATAGGAAATCTCTTGCAGTTATGCTTGAGTAATTTGAAGTCTCTTTCTAGTTGTAGCAGTGAGCAATTGTAATCAGATATTACATTTTTAGTGAACTCTCCTTGGAAGTGCAAGGGGGACATGACTACTTCCGATTTGTGGAAGAAACTTGTATAATTGCTTTGTGTCTTTCTTCTCTCTCTCTCTCTCTCTCTCTCTCTCTCTCTCTCTCTCTCTCTCTCTTTGTTTTATCCGCTGCATTTAGATTCTGATTATCACTTCAGAAGCTGAACTCTATCTGCTTCTGATTAGTGACTTCAGTAGGAGAAAACGAAGAAAAAGCAAACACAATTCAACCCCCCTTCTTGTGTTTTTCTCACCTTCACAACTGTCACTGGCTGATTTTAAGATAAGTCAAATAATTGTCTAAACTTATCACGAAACACACCCCCTCCAACGACTCATATGAACATAATAAAGTCTTGGTCTCATTACCCACCACCTTCACCAGCCTCTCATCAAACCAAATTTCCACCCCTAATCCTACACCTCTACTCACTCTTGTTATCCCTCCTTCCTTCACCCTGACATCCTCCTCACCATAACAAGCTACTAAAACCTTATACCAAAAACTCGACTACTCCACTTGCAACCTCTAACACCTTTTCCATAAAAACGCCATATTGAACTCTCTAATCCTCTGAAATCCAAAACCCCCTTCTCTTTATCTAGACAAATAATATCTCATTTCATCCAAGGGATTTATCTAACATCCTCATCCCACCCCAATAAAATATTTAAAAATAGTTTCAATAAAGGAGATGATACTTGAGGAATCTTTGAAAAAGAAAAGATAATAGATCGAGATCGAAGACAAGACATATTTAAGAAGAACCAAACGACTACTCAATGACAAGTTTATGATCTTCCATCCAGAAAGCCTCTTTTTAATACAATCAACCATTAGCTGCCAGAGGGAAAGCCAACACGGATCACCGCCTATCACAAGATCAAGATATACAAAAGGAGTGTGCCTATACTAACATCCTCTTTTTTGTTCTATTACCATATCTCTCCCTCAAACTCAATATCCTCAAGAAAACTTCACAATTTTGTATTTAACAGGATAATGGAAAACTCTAATGGCCTTCACGCTATATAAGAGACTATGCTCCCCAATACACTGTACACGACAAACTCTCTTTTCTCCTAATCTAAAGAGAACTATATTTCAGATTAGATCACATCCTCTCTCTGTTTTAGATCATTGTTGTTGAGAGGATTGTTTTCAAAGATTCATCTAGATATTCCTAATACCTAATTATTAATATCTTAATAGATCAAACATGTTATAGATTCGATCATATTCATGTTCAATATTTTCTTCCGCTAGTGATTCATTATTAAACTGTATCGAACATATTCAATTTTTAATTTGTTTTTATTTTGACCTAATTCCAACAAAACACATATAAGACAATTTATTTTACACATACATGACTATGCATTAATTTTAGAACAAACAAGCATTTTTACGATACATTCCTTCCATGTCTCGTTATATACACAATATTCATGTTTCGATAACCAAAAAGGTTTTATGGATACAAAACATGTTTTGTCAAAAACTTGTTTTTAAGGAATTATACGGATGTGCGTTCCATGTAGCAACAACAGTACACACACATTTGTAAAAAAAAAAAAAAAAAAAAAAAATCCATACATATTTTTTTTT
>Ga0228711_1004187_pt1 | contig 22278 bp, 21 predicted proteins | sample MedpolnodulmetaG_2_FD_177996 | JGI IMG/M metagenome (GOLD analysis project Ga0228711, IMG submission 177996) | Root nodule microbial communities from Medicago polymorpha collected in Santa Monica, California, United States - brown nodules | ecosystem: Host-associated > Plants > Roots > Nodule...
GAGACAAAGATTGCAGAGATGGTGGTTGCAGAGTTCGTGGCCGTACACTTCGTACATTGTCCTTTGTCAACTCTGGTGAAGTAGCTTCTGACGAGATATGCTTCTGATGACCAGTGCTTCTGATGACGTGTCTTCAGGAGCTCTTCTTCAGACCCGTTACTTCAGACGCAGTTCTTCAGACGCATTCTTCAGACGCATTCTTCCAGATGCTCTAAGCTTCAAATAAAATTTCTTTGCTCTTGAACTTGTTCAATTAGAATCTTTATGAATAGTACTTTGATTATGGATCATGTACACTTGAACAAATTGTTTAGCATATCCAATTGATGATTTTTAATACCTTGTTATTGTCAAAACTCAATAGGTGACTTGTGAAACACCCTTTGTTCCAACATGTTTCAACTTCTCCCTGATGCCTAACCTCTTTATTTTGCCTATCAAAAAAGTTAACAAAAAAATCTCTCAATTTTAAATTTTGTTAACTTTTGATACCTTTGTTTCTAAAACCAGTTTTTTGGTCCCCTTATTTTGAAAGTTAACGAAATTTTTTAGTCCTCCCTTCTCTTTAGAAGATATGACACGCTTATTAATGATGTGAATCCTACAATTTTTATTGGTTGTTGGTTATTGAGAAAATGAAAGAGGGAGAGCAAATTGAATGCACTTTGCATTTAATTTTCCTTTGAATAAGATACTTCCTCCGTTCCTTTTTAATTGTCACTTTTAGAGAAAAAATTTGTTGCTATTTAACTGTCACTTTCAAAGTTCATTGCATAATTAAATGTTGTTTTATCAATATTACCCTTAGATATTTATTGCGGCGAGAGAAAAATATGAAATGAAATATGAAATTAATAAGACCATTATAGTAAAAGTAAAACAATTGTATCAAAGATAGTAACATTGAATTGATTGTCTTGGTTTGTGTAAAATATCAAAAAGTGACAATTAAAAAGGAACGGAGGTAGTAATTTTTTCAAACAACATAATTAAATATGATAAAAATTGGTCCTTTTTTCTTATAATTTGGGACAAAGAAAATGAGTTTTTTTTTCTTATAATTTGGGACAAAGAAAATGAGTTTTTTTTCTTCTTATAATTTGGGACGAAGGGAGTACATAGTTGATATAAACAAACTTGAAAATATGGATACAAGGTAAAGTCTCACAAGCACTCATCTTCGACGCAAGTTAATTAGCCCATGTAAGGATCCAGGCTAACGAAAGTTGCCAAGTAAAACCAATATATTTTGGAAAATGCTAACAAGGGCACTTGTTTAAAAGTCAAAAGAAAAAACTTTTTATTGGAACTTGTGTTTTCACCACATTGAAAATTCAAAATGAAACTTTTTCTACATGAAATTCGTAAATTATTTCCTCTTTTGAATTCTCAACAAGTGTCCTAGCATAACCCATATATTTTGATGGCGCGAAGCTTTCCCACAATAATCTCAATGTGCATGTTAAATCTCTCTCTCGGTTCAAGTCTTCCAGTTTGCAGAATTCAGGTAGTTTTAGTTGGTTTTTCTTTTCTTCATATTTTAGGGGATTAAAATATGTGCATACTTATTTGTTTTCTATCTCCATGAGATCTTAGTTATCTTGCTCTTTGTGTGTTACTCTTAAATATTTATTTTGATAGGACCTTAAGTACTATTATCTTTTAATTAATAATTTTTGGAATATTTTGAGGGACTTGACATGAATGTGTAAAGTTGACAGAGAGGTGGTACGGTGGAACCTAATCCTTGTTACGGTCAAATACATAGATGATAGATCCTTTGTGGCAATAGGGATGCAAAAAATGAAGACCAAATGTGCCACACAATTGAGCCATTGATTTCTGATGAAAAGTTGAGTTTCTACACTATAGGAGAACAATACAGTTTTTATTTCAAGGGAAAGCTAGATGCTTAAATGGATACATAGTAGTAAAATGTAAAACTATGATGAGTACTAATTAATAATTTATTCAAACACTATCCCTCATTTTTTTTATTCAAACACTAATTTATTGGGATGTTTTTTTTTTTGAAGAAGCTAAACTAACCCCCTCAAATTGGAACCAGAGAGAATCGAACCTGAGACTTTGAGGAGGAGCACACTCCCAGATCCCAAACCAATACCCATAGACCAACCCAAGTGGGTTTAATTTATTGGGATGTTAGTATTTTATTCAAACACTAAGCTATAAATATAAGAGACGTGGCCAACCATTTTGAGGTAATATCTAATTTGAAGGCTATTTCTTTTGATACTTAGAGAGGCCTGGAATGTGTGCATTCATCATATAGTCCGTCCAGTTAATGCTACAGGGGTCAAAGTTCAATTCTTCATTCTCTATCTTGAGATGACCCTTTGTTGCCATCCGCAAAATTTCTGTGTTGGTATCATCATAGCTGAAATGAAAAATACTATGTATCATGATTATGAAAAAAATTAAAGGCTTGTTTGTTATAATTTTATTGAAAATTGATTTCTATAGTGCAACATCTTGTTGTTTTAATTTTTTTATAAAGAATTATTTAAAGAAAGCTTCAAATGAAAAATTCGTTTTAATACCTTCACTTTAAATATCCTTCTAAATATTTCATCATTCTATTGAAAAAAAAAATCATTTTTGAAAGTTTTCTTTTTAAACAAATATTGATTTTTATTATGTAAAATATTTAAATTGAATATTTAAGTTAATGAATGTCAAAATCTCTTTTTTAACTTATAGCAAATGAGTTTAAAATAACTTATATTATTTATTTAGTAAATTTAATAAAAAAAACCATTTTTAAAACTATAAAAGGAAATCCATTTTTCTAAAATTTATAGCGAACAAGCCCTAAATCACGTAGATCAAATCTTCTAATAATTGAAGACCATCAAATTTAAGAGTGTGGTGCAAATGGTTGTTGAGTATTTAAGGTGTCAACTTAATTGAGATGTTTTTTTTTTATTTTTTATTAGGATGTTAGATATTCATTTTTGATCCCTTTGCTTATAAAAAAAAGGCAATAAAATTACGTACACGGATTTAAAATATGCATATGGTTTGTATAGTTTTGCCAATCGCTGCAGCATTTGAGTTTTTCTGCTTTTGTTATCATAAACATCTTGTAAGCTATGGCCACACATTTTGTTCACCAAATATAAGATCTGGAAAATGTGTCAAAGATGTACAAATGATTAGTTAGTATAATAATTTCAAACATGAAAGAATAAAAATTAAATGGTTTAATTGCATGAGTAAATTGTTATTAGGCTATAATATTAAAATTAACATACCATTAGTGGCAAGACATAACGGATTTTCATATAAATGTTGAAAGCAACATAACTTTTCAACACAAATCCCTTGGAAATGATTATTGGCTTTCCATTTTGATTTACGCAAGGAGTTTTCATGAAATAACGATGACAAATGTTGTGTAGATCAGAATATGTAATAGGATTTCTTAATGATGAAGAAATATGGTAGATGAAATTCTTAGGAGGTTGATTCGATGAATGAATAAAAATGGCTGCAATCACACAATTGATGACCATGTCTGCAGGTATCTGCGTATCATTATCCAAAGTAAAGTTAAAGAACACATAAAAATAATATATATAATTAGAAAAAGGTGCATATTTAAAATAAAAGTCTTGTTAACGAGTTCTCAAAAGATATTTATTTAAGGATTCAAAATTAAGAAATTATTATTTAAAAAAGTCAAATACTATAAATTTCGATACATGGAATACACAAATTTTTTTATTTAAAAAGTATCATTTAACTGTCATTGGAGAGGCAAATGACATTATAGTGCCGTTCAGCCACCCACAGTTGTAATTTTGAGCAAACGTGAAGAGCAACTCTCTTCCCTTTTTTTTTTGGTCGAAACAACACTCTCTCTCTTTCTTTAAATACAGAATTTCACAACACCCTATACGTTTGAAAATTACTCTTTAGACTTCCATTTTTTTCTACCATCCAAGGCCAATTATGGCCAAGTGGAAGCTGTTCTAATGCCAAATGCCTCCAAATTTTGGGGGTCCAAAAACTAAAAAAAAAAAAAAAAGAAGAAATATTTAAGGATCTAAAACTTTGAAATTCGTTATATTAATAAATATCAAATTTTGAGCCTTTAATGTTAAGGGTCCAAATTCTTGCATATATCAATGTTAAAGAGTCCAAATTCCTTCATATATACTAATTTTAAGGGTCCAAATTTTTAAATATATATACTAATTTTAAAGGTCTAAATTCCTAAATATATATACCAATTTCTACATCGAGAATTTTGAAGACACAAAATTAAAACAGGGCCTCCAAAATGTTCAGGACAACCTTGCTCCCAACCACCTTGAAAAGAGCAAAATACCCTCAACATCAGTTAACTACCGTTCGAGAGATTTTTTAAATCGGTTAAATCTATTTAAAAAGTGATTGAACTTATCTAAAAAACATGGAACAACACTTAACTATTATTGGAGAGGCCAACGACACTTAAGTGTCTCTCGGTGAAGGATAAGAGAAATTTTGAAAGCTTCAAGGTAACTCCAAAATTTTTTATACTTTTCCAGTAGATAGCTATCTCGAAAAACAATCTTTGTAAAAAAAACTAAATATCTAAATACTACGCTTCTCTTTGGTAAAATATATATATATATATATATATATATATATATATATATATATATATATAATTGAAAATAATTCATAGTGATTGAACTTATAATAAATGACTTATAAACTAATTTATAGCGGATGGAGAGTAAGTTGACTGATTGAATTTGTAGTGTTTGATAAAATTAGCGGTTGAAGTAGCTTATAAATATGAAATAACATAAAGAAATATATATTTAATTTTTTTAATTATGATTGCATGGGTAAAAACTGAGATTAAAAGTGATAAGCTTTAATCCAAGTAGCTTATTAAAAAACATTAGATATAAGCTCATAAAAATAAGGTATAAACTCAGGAGAAAATAACAATTATTAAATAAGTTTTTTATGTCATACAAACTTACAAGCTATAAGCCATAAGCCATAAATTCAAATATGTGTCTTACCAAACGGACGGACTCTATATATACACTTACTGCATCTATAATTGTGTTGGGATTTCCAAGAAAGAATTTCAGATTCCCCCGACCATAGTTATATATCAAACTGTCAATAGTTCTGTAAACACAAATGAAAACAATTTGTTACAAATGATCATCGAGAAAGAACCATCTAACCATCTAATAATATATATACTAGTCGTTGAATAGTAAAACTGGTTTGAGTTCAAAGTTATAAGATTTTCAATAGCTAAAGGATTTAGATTGGCAAAAAATAATAATAATATAGATTTTTGTTAAGATATATTAAGAAGTGACATTTTATAGTATAATTTGATAGAATATATGTGTACAAAATTTAATCTATTAACATTTGTGAATGATGTGATTATGATATTGATCTGTCTGATGAAGAACACACTCCGACCTTGTAGTTAAGAATCATATGAGATGTATACCTTAAACCTTCAATCCAACCAGGAAAGGGATCCTTGCTTGTACCAGTTACCATCGACGGACGTATAATGACCAATGGTACTTCATCTTTATGATGCTTTAAAAGCATCTCTCCCATTGCTTTAGTGAATGAATATGTGTTTAGCCAACCATGCAACTTTGCTCTAATTTTAAATTATATATAGTTCAAATAGGATAAAAATAAATAAATATATTAGATACATAACCGTATTACAATAATAAATAATATCATACAAGAAAATACTCGCTCCGTTTCTAAATATAAACAAAATTTACTTTTTAGATTCATTCAATTAATGATGTATGTGGTCCATATACATCATAAATTGAATGAAGCTAAAAAGTAAAATTTGCTTATATTTTGGAATGGAAGGAGCAAGTAAAAAGAAGCAACAAAATAAGAATTTGTTGAACCTTTCCATTCCATAATCTTTCAGAGCAAATTTGATTGTTTGTTCATTTGCATTTATTGCTTGGAGTTCAGCTATTTTTCTCTCCAATAAATCCATCTCTTTGTGTATGTCTAAGTTTGAGGTTTCTTTTAGAGATTGACCCATCTCAAATGGTTTCTCTCGAACAATTTCATTTCCATCCTTATCATCTCCGCGCACATATGCTAGAATTAATGAATATATATAGCTAAGTACAAGAAGTTACAATGTTCATGCTATAGTAAATTATTAGAAAAATTTGAATCCTCTCCAATTTTTGTACTACTCTAAATAATACCTATTCTAGTCATTATATAAACAACAAAACCACTTTTTTAGGTTATTTGAATAACTGATACATCTAATCTAAAAATAGTTTTTGCTTATAATAGTGATCGGAGAAATTACTATATAGTATTTAGGGATAAAATTAGATATCAATTTCATGTTTTTTCTCTTTAATTTTCTTTTAATTCAAATTTTCTTATAGTGTACCGTGCTTTTTGGAACTTTGGTTAAAATACTTACCTGTCGATGTGTGCACAAAAACCTTTAATTTCTTGCAATTCTTTGCAATGTTCAAGGCATGTAAAGCACCTTTTGTATTAACACCCATCGATATGTCAAATCTATAGAGAAATAAAGTATTATATTAAAATTTAAAATGATTAAATGTATTTGACATGAATTTTATTTAACTTTTTTATTTATAAAAATGAATTTAGTAAGCCTTTTGTCATCACCTTTCGTCATGTTTAGTAGATCCAGCAAAATGGACAAGATGGTCTATCTCTTCAAATATCTCATTTTTAAGCTTTTCATCTTTAATTCCCAAATCTTCACTAGCAACATCTCCTGCTATTGCAACAACCTTCTTTGATATGAAAGAGCTAAAATTTTCACCCCACTTGTCTCGTAGTATGCGAAATAAATCCATTTCAAAAACCTGTTATTTGACAACTCAAGAAATGTAAGCTAAAACTTTAAACGATATTCATTTTAAAATGGATGGAATAATGTGTCGGAAAGTGTATTTTAATGTATACATATTTAATTGACGATGCACCTCAATTTGCAAGCGATGTGCAGCCAAATCAGCGTTTGGAGCTCTTAGAAGGAGATACAGCTTTCGTATCTCTGGTTGTACCCTTAAAATCTTTTCAATAAAAACTGCACATAATTACAGATAAATTAAAAAATAATAATAGTGATGTTTTAGTTGATTTATGTTAAAAACTGCACAACATTTAATTATATCAAACTTTGCTAATTAACAGCTGCAAGATATCAGTAGTACCTTTTGCTAAGAAGCCAGTTGCTCCCGTCACTAAGATAGTCTTTCCCTTCAAGAAGTCTTGCAACATCTCAGAGTTCATTAGGAAAAGAAGAAAATTATGTAAAGGGTTTCTCGGTTTGGTAATGTTTATTATTGCACACCAAGTACTTTATTTATACATGTATTTACTACAACGAGTTATTTAATGTTGCATGCCAAATATCTTATTTAAACAAGAATTTAATTAATATATTTTATTGGCGTACAACTATTTTATATATACATATATTCAATGATGTGTTGTTATATCAATTAATAAATACGAAAATATATGATTGTCATATTCATTATTTGCGTGGCAAAATATCACTAAACGCATGTGTAAAATAACTATACACTGACGCAAATTTAACACTTTCAACAAATTTATAATTTATTTAATTTGTGTGCAAAATATTGTGATCCTCTCCATTTACCACTTTCTTCATTTCTTCCATTTTAAAAGATAAAAATACACAAAATATAAAAAATAATTAATGACGATGAGACTCGCTTAATAATATGACTTACAACCCATATTTTGTGTGTATTTTTTTTAAAATAACATTCTCTAATTTTTTTATAAATGAAGATAATCCTTACTCGCTCTAAGTTAGGATGGATTTATAGCAATTAAACTCTCTTTTCAATATTTTCTCCGCTATCAATTGAAATTTATGGCTTCTTACGGGGGCTTTACCAACTTTTTACAATAAACTTTTATACATTTCATTCACCAATTTTGAACAGTCTCTTGTAGCTTGAAGTAATGGAGATGCATGAGTGCAGAAGTTGCACACTTAAGTTGCAAATTCCTTGCAAACCACAAGTCACAGAAGCATTGGTTAATCAGTGGAGCCCACAAGTTTTTCGAGGAAAAATTTCCTTACAAATGAATAAACAAATATGATGAAATCGGAAAATTGAAGTCTAGACAACGAAACATATTTAACCAAACATTACGAGAAACCTCACAATGCAAGAAGAGATGATTAGATGTTTCTTCTCTACCTTCGCAAAGGACACAAGGTCTTAAACTTTCCTGATCTATAACCTTATGTTGATCTAGATTTTTTCTAGTTGGTATACGTCTACAAGCACTATCCAACAAAAAAACAATAATGTTTGACGCCAATAGCTCTTCCATAAACTAAGCGTGTGTTTGGTTGTGCGGTGGAAAAAATTGATTTTGGTAGAATTGATTTTGGTTAAAAGTGAGTTGAATGTAAAGTGATTTTTGTTTGGTTACCTTCAAAACAAAAGTGATTTGTATGAAAAATGTTGTTTGGATGTTTTGAGTCAGATTTACTTTTAGATGTGTAAAAAACCAAAATGGACTTTAACATGTGAGTGTGTGTGTGTGTATATATCAAATTTTACATTAGTTTAGTTTTTTCATCCATCATTTATTTTTGATTAATTGACAATAAAATTACTAGATTAATATAATTGTTAATCATACAATATTCAAATAAAAAATACATATAGGGAATATATATTAAATAAGTTGCAGAGAAACAGCTTTGTCTTCAATTTTTGTAGAAGATTAGTAAATTCAGATAAACATGGAGTAATGATATAGGTGAAAAAAAAGCTTTGTCTTCAATGTTAGAAAGAAGATTTGAAAAAATCAGATAAGCATGGATTTATGATGGGGAAGGTAGCAATTTTTCTTTTTTCCCAATCAAAAAAGAAAAATTGGGAAAAAACAAATCTTAAAATTGAAAATCGATTCGTAGAAGTTAGGAATAGCAGCTTCTTTGAAAATAGCTTCAGGATGGTCAAAAGCACAACAACAACATAAGAGTGAAAGATAATCAAACATCACAAAATTGCTTTTGAGAAGATGAACGTGGGTTTTCACTTTTTCACCGGGTAGCCAAACACCCACTAAACACTTGTATGTCTATACAAGAAAATTGACTTCAATAGTGACAGCCAAAATCTGTCACTAGAAGGTACCCACCCGTAAGTAAAAACGCATTTGATTATAAGTGACGGTCGGTAATGATGTCAACTTAAATAGGGTTTTATGGGTGGCGTTTAGCCTGAGAATGAGGATTTTTTCCCACCATTGGAAAATGCCCTTTCTCTGGATAACTGTCGGTGGACAACTTGTTTTGAAAAAATAAAATAAAAATTGAAACTAATTTTTTATGTTGTTTGTATTTTATTATGCATCACCTCAATTTCTCTTCTTTTCGAGAACACTTATTATAAGCTAATTTTTTTATTCACCTTTCATCAAAATTGGTAATTGCAGCGGAATGGACAATATCTCTTCAAACATCACATTTAATATGATATTGTTTTTTATTCCCATATTTTCAACTGCAGCATCTCCTGCTACTGCTACAACCTTCTTTGATATAAATGAATTAAAACCTCCACCCAACTTATCTCTTAGCACTCGAAACAAAAAAATATTCATAAATTATATGTCATTTATAAAATAATTAAAACCTCCACCCAACTTATCTGCTAAGGCATCAATATTTATATGAGATACTCTGTTATTTTGACACACAAAAATACTCACTCAGTTCTAAATTATGTGATTTTAACAAAAAAAAATTGTTCTAAATTATATATCACTTTACAATATTAATGAATAATTCATGTTTATTTTCTCATTTTGTTTTTTACAATTTATTACTTATCTTTTTCTAATTCTTTTAATTTATGTTTTTCAAACCATTAATGAAGAATATTTTTTGTAAAATAACTCATAATTACTCTTTTCCATACAAAATTAATTTTAATTTTAATATATGTAAAATTCCTAAAATGACATAATTTGAAACAGAGGATGTATGATATTGTATCCGACACCGCATAAAATATATGTCTACAGTGTGTTTCATCCCATCAAAGTGAGAGAAAATAATGATAAAAATAACTAACCTATATATTAATACAGAATTTCAAAATTTGTGTCAAAAAATCATTTATGAACTATCTAACTAGACCCTCCGGTTAGTGTTATAAGCAAAACTCAACATTTTAGATTCATTCAATTAATGATGTATATGGTCTTTCTTATAGACCATATACATCATTTAATAAATAAATGTAAAATGTTGATTTTTATTTATAATAATGACCGGAGAATGTATACCGTTTAATATTTCAAAAGTTTTATGAATTAAGTCTCGCATTAATTAGTTAAAATTAAATACGAAAATAAAATTGATATCTCAATTTGACGTTTGAAACTAAATTATACTACACCCACAATTATATATTAGTATATGTTACCTGTATGAGCCACACTAGTTTTTTACTGTTAGTCTATTTTGTTATAAGGAAATAATTTTTTTAGATGAACCGGGAGAATGGACAAGCATCAAGAAGAAACACCGACATCCTAATTAGGTTGGCACCCCGGGAAACCTCCATCCTATGACGTCAAACTCAAAATTTATTGGGGGAGGGGGGGATATGTACAAAGAGGGGGGACTAGGCCAAAACCCTCGGAAACAGACAAAAAAACAGCAAAGAGAAAACTACTACAGATCAAGGGAATCTGTAGTTTGGAAGACCACATTTATCTCGGAAAAAATCATAGCCTATCGTGACTTCCAAGACAATGCATTGTGAAGATACAAAAAGCACGGAAAGGCGGATGTCTCTTCCCCATAAGGAAATAAAATGAAGATTGAAGGTGCACCTCATTTTGCATGCGATGATATGCCAACTCAGTGTTTGAAGCTCTTATGAGAAGATAAAGCTTTTGTATATCTGGTTGAATCCGTAATATCTTTTCCACAAAAACTGCATAAAGATGAATTCAACGATGATATGTGATATTTACAATAATCATTTTTTACTAACTTGGCTAATTATGTGTGGTACACTGGTAGTGTCCCTTTGGCTAAAAAGCCTGATGAGGAATGCTAGCAACACTCACTTTTTAACACTCTTTCTAGCACTCACTCATTTATTGGATAAAATCAATGTATGTCCTACCATTTTATGGGGATTCAATTTTCAAAGTATAGACCCATCATGATTTAAACCAATAAGAGAGTGAGTATTAGAAAGAGTGTTCAAAAGAGAGTGTTGCTAGCATTGATATTTCCAATTTAACTGTCATAGTTAGGTAATGAGTTGTACGTATTAACCAGGGGCGGAGCCACTCATACTTGAGGGGGATGCAGCTAAACCCCCTGGCTTCATAAAAATTACACGTATAGAAGCATTTAGAAGTAGACCGACATCTTGTTCGTGATAAATTTCAAGCTGACTTCCCAAGCCTTTCTCTAGTCTATTGTCCAAAATGAATTTAGTAAACATTTACCAATCTCCATCTTGCGGGGGGCAATAGAGGATTTTGTGTGGTCTTTTGAATGTGTCAGTTTGTGTGTTTCAAGAGCTGCCAATTTTTACCCACTCGGACTGACTGAAAAGAGAAATAAAGTTGAAATACACTTGACAACATAATCTCTAGTAAATTTAAAGAGCAATTTTTCTAAATTTCATATTTAGATAATAGGAACTATATATGAAATATTACAATCCATTTAAATACTTTTGAAACAATAAGCCCTAAAGAGCAATGCTTCTACAATTCATATTTGAAGGAACTATGAAATATAACAATCCATTTTAAATACTTTTGAAACAATAAGCTCTAAAGAGCAATGTTTCTACAATTCATATTTGGATAATAGGAACTATGAAATATTACAATCCATTTTGAATACTTTCTAAACAATAAGCTCTTAAAGAAATTTCCAGCCATTTTGAGGTGATAAATAATTTTGAAATTATTTCATTGCATACTTGACGAGACCAGGAATGTGCGTATTCATCATGTAGTTTGTCCAATTAATGCTAATGGGGTCAAACTCTAGCATTCCATTCTCCATGTTATATCCCTCTGTTGCCCTCCTTAAATTTTCAGTGTTCGTATCATCAAAGCTAAGATGAAAATTAATTCATATTTTGATTAATATGGAGAGGAAAAATAGTATATCAAAGATAACATCTAATTAATAGAAAAGGCCGTGAAATTACATACACTGCTTTGAAAAACACATAAGGTTTGTATAATTTTGCAAGTCGCTTCACCAGTCGTATTTTCTTGTAGTTATCATCATAAACATCTTGGAAGGAATGGCAAATCAGTTTGTTCACCAAATTTAAGACCTATATACCAAAACATATTATAAGGATTAATTAGTAGAAGTACTACATGAATGTGTCAAAAGATGAGTGTTATCAACACATTCTTTAACACACATTTTAAGTGGTTAAAATTCATGAATTTTACTAAATTATGTAGAGACACCACATAAATTTAGTGACTAACATGTGAATTTGAACCAACTAGAAAATATGTGTTGAAAATAGTGTATTAAATAATATTTTGGTAGCTGTAAAAAAAGAAGTTTGTTGGTAATTTGGTAAAATCATTCGTGCCAAAAATATGCCCACTGCATCTCATTTTAAATGACTTAGTTTGAAAATATGCATTGTTCATATAAAATAATTTGACAATATTCTTCTACTAATATACAAAGACAAATGGTAACATATAAGATGTTATTGGATTTGTCTCGATGAATATTTTCAAAATATCAAATTTCTATAACTTTTTCTAATAGATTATTAAAAAAATATTTAAGATCAAAATTATGCGGTGGTATGTATGACAGAGTCAACTGTGTCACATAATATGAGACAGAGGGAATAACTTGCTTTATTATTAGGTTGTTGGAATACTTAACATTTAACAAACCTCAAGTGGTAGGACATATCGAGTCTCTGTATAAATGTTAAAAGCAGCCATACTTTTCAAGGCAATTCCCTTGGAGATGACTGTTGGTTTTCCATCTTTGTCTAGGCAAGGAGTTTTCATGAAATACTTATGGGAAATGTTGTGGATATCAGAAATTTTGAGAGGATTTCTTAATGAAGAAGAAACATGGTAGATGAAATTTTTAGGAGCTTGATTTGAATTAATTACAATGGCTGCAATCACACAATTGATGACAAAATCTGCAGGTATCTACATCATTATCAAACATTCAAACGTTTAGTTAAGTTATATTTGTTTGTCCCATAAAAATATCTAATGCATATCTAATTAAATCATGCATGCATAAAAATTCATGCGATCCCTAAAAACAAGAAATCATGCGAGTTAAATTATCTAGCAACATATTAAAAAAAAAAGGAAAATGCTTACAAATACTTTTAAGACATTGTTTAAGCAATCAAAAGAGATAACTTTTAAATATAAAGTTGTGTAATTATTTCTTTTCTATGTATCTACTTAAATTTTCGAGACAAAGTTTTTATTATAAATTCTTTAATCTGTGTTCTTAAATAGTGTCATTAGGATCGAACTCAATCATGAAACTTACGATATCTAAAACTGTCCTGGGATTACCGAGAAAATATGGCAGTTTCCCTTTACCATAGGCACATATCATACTATCAACAGTTCTGCATGTAATCACAAGTTAAAACAAATATCATCACTATATATGAAATAAAGAGTTAAATATGTTTTTTCCATATAAATATACTTTTTTTTGTTTTGTTTTAGCCCTCCTATAAAATAAATAGATTCTTATAGTTTTTTAAAAATTTCTGAAAAATTTCATTCAAAAATATGATGATTACACAAGAGTTGACTTAAAAGTAGAGACAAAAAATGGTGATTGAAAATTTTTGTGGGACTAAAAGTGGGAGAAATTTTTTAGAAGATTTAAAACGAAAATTTGGTAATTTATAGGGTTAAAAAACATATTTAACCTTAAAATAAAATCAACAACTAAAATAGAAACAAATATAAATTCTCCATTTTTTCTTTTTCTTTTTATTGGTCAAGTAGTTTAGTGGCTAAAAATTTGTCTATAAGATGAATAAATGAGGTCTTCGGGATTCAAACTCTGGCCTCTCGAGGTATTATGCAATGTCCCTAAAAACTCAACTAAATTCACAGGAACTTTCTCTTTCTTTACTCTATCAATATCAATTTAGTGACAAAATTAGAAACTTGTTTCAGAATTTTGTCCACTTTGATATAGTTAATGATTCCCATGAAATAACATTTTGTGTCCGTAAAAGAACACAATATAGTGTATGTGTTTTTTTTTAAGTAGTCTATTGGCTAGAAATTTACCTATTTAAGGTAAATAAGTGAGGTGTCTAGGGTTTGAACTTCACCCGTGCATATATAATGTATTGTTCATACCAACTGAGTCAAGCTCACATAGACAACTTCTCATACTATCTTTAATATATTAAAACAATAATGTAACTTGCTTTCATGGGCATAGTTTAGTTGGAAAGGGACATTGCAGTATGCAGGGGTCGAAGATCGAACGTTGAATTCTCCACTTATTCATCTTAATGCTGAATTTCTAACCACTACACTATTGGACAAAAAAAATGTAACTTGCTAAAAGTACCCTAACCTTATTTAAGAATTTTAAACAAGGTACTAACAATCATTTCCAAAAACAGACATCTAAGAAAATATTGAACATTTATGAATAATTTATTTTGGCTAAGTAACATTCTTTTTATCAAAGAGAGAACTATCACAACTATGAGTCGTTGTCGTCTTGAACTCTATAGGGATCTTTGTGGAGCGGTTTGGATTGAGTTTGTGGGAAAAACTCATCATATCCAAATATAAAATTATATGTGGTTCAGTTCGATTCAATTTTGGATGACTAATTAAAAAAACTATCTAATACAATCCAATTTAATGTGGTTTAATTTGGATCGATTTTTGGATATCCTAAAATTTTATAAAAATAGGGTAAAATAATCGATTTGATATAAAATATAGCATATGATTTATTAAAAATTAATACTACAGAATACAATGCTTTGATACATAAGAAATAGTAACAAAATAGATTGAGTTAAACTAATATGTAGCATTAAAAGAATTAAAAAAGAAAAAAAATAATAGCTTAATATAATGGTGCTAATATAATATATCATACTTTTAAAAAAATGAAAATATACATTAAAATGCATGTATATTTTCATTTAATTGGTTCGGTTTTGGTTCGATTTTGTGCGGTTTTTTATTTTTTTTAGACTGATTGACAGCTTTAATTTAGATCAGTTTGGATTTAAACATCCCTACTTATTTACGCCATATCAAAGTTTTTATGAAAATTGAAAAGACATTTGTGTGTGAAAAATTATCATATACCTTTGACCTTCAATCCAACCAGGAAACGGATCTTTGCTTGTACTAGTTACCATTGTTGGACGTATAATGATCAATGGTACCTTATCTTTATGATGCACTAAAAGCTTCTCCCCCATTGCTTTTGTGAATACATATGTGTTTGGCCAACCATGCAAATTTGCTCTAATTTTGCATTGGTTCATCATATGAGATCATAAATAATGTTAGATCGATACATAATAACTGTATAAAATAAAAAGTTCAAAACAAAAAGTATGGTAAGAATTTGACGAACCTTTCAATTCCATAATCTTTCAATGCATATTTGAGTGTTTTTTCATCCACATTCATTGCTCGTAGTTCATCAAATTTTTGCTCCAGCAAATTCATTTCTGTGTGTATGTCTAGTTTTGGAGTCCCTTTTAGGGATTGACCCATCTCAAATGGTTTCTCTTGAAAAACTGATTCTCCTTCCTTAGCCTCTCCGCACACATAAGCTAGAATTAATTATGCCAGCAAATTATTATCATTTAAATTTAAGGAAATTAGAGAGAGATACAAAGTTCCCTATACAATGAATAGGTGACATTTTTTATACCAGTCAACTGATTCTTAATCAGCACAACTTAGTTACAATGATAGCTACTATTTTCCATCAGATATAGGACACTCGTTAAGAAAATCCTAAGTACGAGGTTTGAATTGGATTCAACAATATTTTAACTTTTAAAAAGTTATATTCATCATATTTTTAAAAAGGTACTCTTCAGCATTTTCCTTTTCTATTTCTCCTAGTCGCCGCTAACAATTACTCTATTATCTCCTCTTCAAATCCAGGGGGATTTTTGTTCAGTGTGAATTTATTCACAAACTTAAGTTTGTCCCTTAGGCTTAAGAACCAATCATTTCACTAGGACAAGATGTACACTGTGCCCAACCATCATAAAATTCTATGTCCTACTCCTATTTTTACTTTAATGATGTTATTCTTTAAATATCCTCAATTAACACAATTCATACTAATTTTCAATGACTAATTATTTCTATGGAACAAAGAAGATTAATTTATCACTCTTCACTACTAAATTTCTTAGGAAGTACTAGAGAGAGTGGTTTAATAAGTTGATTTTTTTTTCCTTAAAAAAAAATTGAATTTCTTGGTGCATATACTTACCGGTAGATATGTGTACAAGGAGCTTTAATTTGTGACACTTTTTTGCAATGTTTAAGACATGTAAAGCTCCCATTGTATTAACACCAATTGAGATGTCAAATCTGTATGAAATGATTGATTATTATTCCAAATGATCAATTTAATCAAACAAGAAAAATTTAAGTGTGAGTTAGCCTCAATTTCGCCATCACCTTTCGTCAAAATTGGTAGTTGCAGCGGAATTGATAATAAGGTCTGTCTCTTCAAACATCAAATTTAAAATGTTATGATCTTTTATCCCCAAATTTTCGACTGCAACATCTCCTGCTATTGCCACAGCCTTCTTTGATATAAAAGAATTAAAATCTTCACCCCAGTTATCCCGTAGCACTCGAAATAAATCTGAGTCAAAGACCTATAATTCAAGCAATGTAATGTAATAAGTCATCATAATATATCTAGCTATGCAATTTAATAATTTGTTACTCCATCTGGTCACTATTATTAAAAGAAAAAAAAATTAATTTTCAGATTTGTTGAATAACTGATGTATCTGATATATATTATATATAGCATACTCCAAGTTTAGTTATTCCATGACTTTATAATGTAGATTTTTGCATGTAATAGCAAAAGGAGCACGTATCTCAGTAGCTATACTAGACCATCGACCCGTGCTAACGCATGGGTCATATCGAAGGTAATATTTGACGGTAATAGGTAACAAAATAGTTTAGATGAATGTCATGATCAGGGACGGAGCCAAGATTTAAACATCGGGGGAACCAAGTTTTAAGGTAAAAATAAATTCTCAAATGCACTACATATTTAAAGAAGAAAAAAACTACATTCAAAATAATATGTACTAACTAACTACTATAGAATACTCTACCAACAATCCAACAAAATAAAAGCATGAAACTGTTATTATTGTGAAAAAGAGAAGTTAAAAACTTACTAGAAGAAGACGAAGAAGACGAAACAGTGTTTCAGCCAAGCCAAAGCTGCGATTGGAAAATTGGGAGAAGAGAGAAAAACTAGGTTTAACTAATTGGGAGAAGAGACAAAATAAAGAGCTTTTTCTTAGAAGTTAAAAGTTTTTTTTTCTTCATAAAAGACAAAGACCAAATGAACATATAATAGACTCATAGTGAAAGGGACACATTAAACAACATATAAAATTATCATATCTTGCTAGTATAATTTTCTTTAGCAGCATCAATCATGGGGGACCATTGTTCTACATTATACATTAATCTTAACCCTATTCTACATAAATATTACTAGTATAAAAAAAAAATTACAAAACGTGGGGGGGATCACGGCCACCCTTGGCCCCCATAGTCCCTCCGCCACTGGTCATGATTGTCGTATAATATTTCATAATGTTAAGAAGCATAGACATTGGTACTGTACAATAACATAATATTTCCATGACATCGTCCTTGGTACCGTAACGTAACATAATGTTAAGTATAGCAAGACGGGTTAACACTTATAAGTAAGAGAGAGATTAAGTTAAGTATAGCGAGACGGATTAACGGTTATAACAAATATTCTCATTTCCTAAATATTTGTTATAGGAAAATAAAATGAAAATTGAAGATGCACCTCATTTTGCAAGCGATAAAAGGCCATATCAGTATTTGAAGCTCTCACGAGAAGGTAAAGCTTTTGTATCTCTGGTTGAATCCGTAATAATATCTTTTCCACAAAAACTGCATATTAAAGATAAATTGCACAATGATATAATAATATTTATGAAATTTTAATGAATTAATCATTATTACTAACTTAGCTTATTCAAAAAATAATAATTATTACTAACTTAGCTAATTATATATATAGTAGTACCTTTCGCTAAGAAGCCTGTTGTGCCTGTCACTAAAATGGTTTTTCCCTTCAAAAAGTTTTGCATGGTTCCCTGGTTCATTGTATAGGAATAAAGTGTTCCTCAAATTTCTCTATAGGGTTATGATTTAAAATGATTGGTTATCATTGTCATATTTATAGATAAATTTGGCACCTGTTTTTGTTGATATATAAATGGATTTACCGACTCTCCACAACTCTCATGTTTTTAATTTAATGAGGAAACCATGTGGATTGTGTTGTGGGTGCTCCCTCCTAACTCAACCACTTCCTCCATCATTTATTACAGACTTTAATTCCCCTATTTTATTTTATCAAGCTCGCAAAAATATTACCCTTTTTAATATCTAACATTTTGGATCTCAAAGAATTACGCTTGTTGCAATCTTGGATAAACCCGCATCTTTTACTCCAAAAGTGGTGATTTTAATTACTTTTAAATGACATGATATCAAAAAAGTTGATGTGGTGTGTCTCTCTCTATTAATATATATAATTCTCAAATCTTAAGTATAAAAATCCTTTGTACTGATACTATCACTTCATATAGCCGGCCCTAGTTTTCTAGTGAGAGAAACTCTAACTTCTCTCTAAACTTTTTTTCTCCTTCGTTCTTCGAGGAGGGGTGGTTTTAGGTCATTTTTTGACCTAGAATCACCCCTCGACATCTTTTTTCCCTTTTCTTTCAATCTAAATAAGTGTTTTTCACATATATCATGTTTTTTCTTGTGTTTTTTTTGTGATTTCGTCGTCTAAATGCGGCATTGTGTTGTTCATCGTCTTGTGCGACGTTTGATTTCGCGTCTTCCCGCGGTGTTCGTTTATTTCCTATTGAAAGATCGGTATCAGTAAATTACAAATTCAACCAATGAGGAAACCAGTGGTGCTCCCTCCTAACTCAATTATTTCCTCCATCATTTATTACAGACTTTAATTCCGCTCTTTTATCAAGCTCGCAAAAACAGCACTGTTATACACCGCGAGAAAATTCTCGCGAATGTATCGCGAATCCAAAACTGCTTTGCTACAAAAAAACAAAAAAAAACTCACATTCACAATCAGGCGGTTACAAAAAATAAAAGTTTTTTGTTGTCACGGTGTCGTGAGTTCCGTGAATTTAGAATTCGCTGTAAACATCATTTCCGTCGCAAAAATATTTCCCTTTTTAAAGAAGAGAAAAGTTAACAAGTGTCCCTTTAAAAAATTAGCTTGTTGCAATCTTGGATGAAACCCACATTTTTTACTCCAAAAGTGGTGATTTTTTTTTTTTTTTGGCTTAAATGCAATTTCAATCTCTCAATTTTAGAGACTTTTGAATTGGCCGCACCTGTTCTTTTTTTTTTCTTCCACCAATCACCATAATTTTGCTTTTCTTATTGTTGCCTTCTTGTGATCGCGATCTCAGCTGCCATGTTTGATTGGCAGGCTGAGATGGCTACCCTTAAAGCCGCTCCCAAAGTTGCAAGGTTTGCCATGCCACCACCGACTCCCACGCTGCAAGTGGTATCGTTTGCTCAAGCTCTGACAGGGTCGACTAGGGCGGCTTCCAATGATAATCTGCCACAGCCGAAAATACGTGGAGAGACACTTAGTGTTAAAATCACACAGGAAATATATGACAGAGGTATGGATTTTTGTAAGATTAATTTGAGGGGAAGACTTGTGTTGAACAAGGGAGACAAGTCATACACTACAAAAGAAATTGAATTGTGATTACAAAAGTTATGGAAAACAGCAGGGGCTTGGCGCATGATGTCTCTAGGAAGAGGGTTTTACGAATTTTTCTTAGCTTCAGAGATGGATATGCGTACTGTGTGGGCAGCAGGCACTGTAAACTTGAAACCGAGCATTCTACGAATTTTTGAGTGGTCGAAGGACTTCAATATGCACACTCAGCGTAATTCTCATGCTCAGGTGTGAATTCATTTGCTCGAATTACCTCAGGAGTACTGGATGGAACAGACTCTTTGAGAGATTGCAGGTGCGGTGGGTACACCTCTTGTGATAGACAACTTGACTTTAAAGCATCTGTTTGGACACTATGCAAGAATTCTAGGTGACATTGATTTCTCACGGAAGTTAATTTATGAAATTGTTGTCGAAAGGGAAGGGTTTGCCTTCACGGTTGTGGTGGCCTATGAATGGCTGCCCGATTTCTGCTCTCATTGCCAGAATATCGGTCACGACGTCACGGTCTGTAGACGGTTATACCCCAGACAAGAAACAACCCCTAAGGAACGTATTGATAAGGGGAAGAAACAAGTTCCGATAACAAAGGCTACATGGGTTACAACAAAGGATAATCTATCTGGCATTGGCTCCTCTCTTGCATTTGGCGCTACTAATAATAGTATTCCAGAACCGGTACGAGTTGTAGAGGAAATTGAAACTGAAGCACAACAAAACAAAGCTGCCCACGTACAAAGGACAGAAGAGGCCGAGCTTGTGCAGTCTGCTCCTCATCATGTTATAGCGTCTCAGAACCAAGAGGAGGAAACAATTGATCGTACAGATGCAGTACTGGTTGAAACACAAGAAGATGAAATCCACGAACGCACAGATGATATACCTGCAGCTTTGCCGACACCATTGGAGGTGGAAGAAGACAATGCTGCCATTCCGGTTGTTGATGATATAAATGAGCACCATGACATCGATATTAATGCCACAATTAACGTGGAAGCAGACACTGAGCAGCAGGAAGACACCATTTCACCTTCTCCGGATATTACAGTAAATTCTTTTAGCATGCCGCTTGTAAATGTGACTGATGAAGTGGTACGAAATGACCTTACATATCATGGACCAATTTTATCGACTGTTCAAAATTTAGATGTCAGTTCTATAGCAGCTGATCCTAACACGACGGTACATCCCACGTTGCGGAAGGAAATGGATTTTATGAAGACTTGGTTGAAACAAGCTGTTGTTAATGAGGAAGTTCCTTTTTCACCAGTGAAATCTAAAGCTCAAAAGAAGAAATTGAACAAGTTAAACAAGGCTGCTGATTATCAAACCCGTTCACAGGGTCCCCCCCCATCATCTCAATGAAGGGAAGACAAATGTTGTGCAGACGCTTTGGCTACATTGGAGCATGACATGCCTAATACTACTTGGCTCTGACCTATGCCAATTTCATTGACGGTTGATTTTACTAGAGACAGAACTGGGCTTCCTAATTTTAGATTCTCGTAGCCATTTCTAATCTTTTTATTTTCTGTTTTGTTTTTCCGTTTTCTTTTTTGAGGGTATTGGCCAAGTCCCCCCTCTTTTGTACAATTTTTTCCTTTCTTTATTAATATTATTACGTTTAGGGAGGCGACAAAGGATGGGAGGTGTTGTTGGGTGCCAACCTAGTCGGGATGTTTTGAAGGTGAGAAAAACCACAAGAAGAGGGGGTTGAATTGTGTTTTTGGAAACTTCTTCTTTTACGTTCTAGAGAACTGTTCTCAGGTTCAGAGTCTGAAGTAGTTACGAGTCTGAAGTAGTTCAGAGTCTGAGTGAGTTCAGAGTCTATGTGCAGTGGATAAATGTAAAGAACAGAAGAAGAGAGAACACAAGCAATTATACAGGTTCCTTCCACAAACCGGAAGTAGTCCTGTCCTCCTTGCACTTCCAAGGAGAGTTCCACTAAAATGTAATCTCAAATTACAAGTTGCTCAATCACACAAGAAAGAGACTTATCTTTGCTCAAGGACACCTCCAAGAGACTTCTATGCTCAATCACAACTGAAAGAGACTTAACTTAACAATTACAAAGAATTGAATAAGGTTTTGAATACTTGATATACAATCAGAGGTATTCACAATACAATACGAAACAGAAC
>Ga0228711_1004188_pt1 | contig 22278 bp, 14 predicted proteins | sample MedpolnodulmetaG_2_FD_177996 | JGI IMG/M metagenome (GOLD analysis project Ga0228711, IMG submission 177996) | Root nodule microbial communities from Medicago polymorpha collected in Santa Monica, California, United States - brown nodules | ecosystem: Host-associated > Plants > Roots > Nodule...
GTAGTGTGGAAGATCTTCATCTTCTACTACCAGTGGCATTATTTGTGAACTATTTATTTTGTCAACATATGTTTCTAATACTTGTATGTATTATTTTATTTTTGAAAAATAACTCAATATTATAGGTAATTGCTAAAGGTGAAGTTCAAGGAATGGTCAGCAGGTTTATTGGTATTGGGCTTGGTATAGGTCTGGGTAACTGCATAGGCTCATCTACGCCTCTTGTTCTTGCTTCTTTTTGTGTTGTGACTTGGGTCCACATGTACAGCAATCTAAAGTCTTACCAGTCCATTCAATTGCGGACTTTAAATCCTTATCGTGCAAGTAAGTAATTTATGATCTCTCTCTTAAGTCTCTCACACCCAATTTTGTTGATGCTGTGTTCTGTTGTTACTCCTGAAAAGAATTTGATTATACTGTTGATGAAACACAGAGGTTTTGTTTGGGAGTTAGGAGAAGAAATGAGTGCTTGGGGGTGGAGGGAGGAAGGGGAATCCCTCACCTTGTTTGGTAGTGTTTTTGTCGGGGAAGGGGGAAGACTGCAACTAGAATTCTCTTTGTTCAGCAAGATCGAGATCTTGCATAAGATCGCAATCAAGATCAAAGGATCTTTCCCAATTGATTTTGTTGGACCGAAAGGGGGCAATGGGATCGTAAACATAAAATCACAACCAAGATCGAAGGATCCTACCAAAAAATAATAATAATAGTATAAATATACATGGTAATACTATAACAGGTGTATTTTTCGAGGAAAAAAGTGGATGTGGTTAGAAAAACAGGGGTGTGGTTAGAAAAAGGTTATTTTTTGCTTTTCAAACCGGTGAGGCTCAATGAAACTGTAAACTTGAGGATTTTGGGATTTAGATCGGGATTTTTATAACTATGTTAGAGAGTATTATAATTAGACGGAAATAGTTTGGGAATTTTTCCTCCCCCTCTTCATTTTTTTGAATTCCCCCAATTGAGAGGTTTTGGTCCTATGAAGAAAAATAAGCCCCTATGCAAGATGGGGAACTATCGTCCCTCTGCCTTCCCTTTCCTCCTCTCTTTCTCCTCAAATTGATCCCACTCCCAAACAAACCCTAAATAGTTTGCCACGTCTCTTCTAGTAGATTTAATTTCAATGTTGGATCTTAGAAGTTAGGAAGGAGATCCTAGCAGTTAGAGTTGTTGTGTTACTGGAATGTCATATGTTTGAATTGTAAAATCAGCCTCTTGCAAATACCAAGTAAAGCTACCTACAAATAAAATAACCTAAAATGGGTTCATCCTTCTACACGGACCTTGCAGTGGCAGGAGACCTATAACCAATGTTTCAAAAAATGGATTGAACGGGACAGTTCAACCGGAAACCGGCCAGATGGACAGTTGGTAAGTTGGTAACTTGGTTTGATCCCAGTTGTATTGTAGTCTAATTGAACTATGTTAAACCGGTTGAACTAGTTTTCATTTTAATTTATTCATCATCCTTTTCAACCATGGTTGAACCAATTTAGCCAATTGAACCCTAACTCATGTCTCACCGGTTCAATAGGCAGTCCTGTTTTTAAAGCACTTGTTATAACACTAGGCCGCTCTTATAGAATCATGAAGTTCTTATAGGGTGCAATTGTGCAGCAGTCTTAGAAATATTTTTTTTAATCAGTTGTGGGAGGACTTGGGATCTAGAAATGCTGCTAGGGTTTGATTTGTTTGTTAAAAAGTCAAACTTTATATTCCTTGTTTATTGATTATTTTACCAGGTTTGGTTTTCAGTGAATATCTACTGAGTGGTCAGGCTCCTCCAGTTAAAGAGGTCAATGCTGAGGAGCCGCTATTTCCAGCAGTACCCATATTAAATGCAACTTTTGCAAACAAAGTGAGTTGATCTTTGTTTTGTTTTAGTTAATATGTAAATTTAAATCTTTAAAGTAATGGTTCTATCTTCCAGATTAGAAATTTGCTATATACTAAATTTGTTCTATTTTATATCTCAATATCTCTTTGGCCCCTTGAGGCTGGGGTCATGGGTATCAGGTTACATAAGTCCCTCTTTCTATTACTATGATAACTTATGGGGAAGGGTGCTTTTGCAATTTTGCAGAGTTAATTTGGTCATTGTTCTTTACCACCTTATTATTCATTATTCAGCACTATTGTAAAGATGGATCGAATCTTGGAATTCTTGGACATGAAACATGTGGGACTTGCTCTTCACCGTTCGTTTTAAATACCAAGTGTTGATGTTGTGAGACTTTAGATAAAATATGAGAAAATTGTAAAAGCTTCTAATTTTATTGATAATAACTTGTCACTTAATTTACGTATAAAAAAGATTAAGCACTAATACTAAAAAATAGGGAAATCAGTAAACAAATAATAGTAAGAGATATGAAAATTGATTTTAGGAGATAATAATATTTTTGAAGAAAGGAGATAATCTAAGATATGCTGAGATTAAAAACCAATCTTAGGGGATAAACCAAGATATTCTAGAATGTGATATAATCAGATTTCCTAACACTTTTGGGAGGGGGATTTTGGAGGGGAGAGAAGGGGAAGGCTTGTTTTTCTTTTCTAAACTAAGCAAGCTATAAAATGTTTCTAAAAATGAATGAATTGTTATATGAACATATATCATAATCATGCAGGACACCTCCAAAACCCCTAAAAATCCTTTTAGGAAGTACTAGATTGAAGACATGCAGGACACCCCCTATCTACAATTACTCCCTCTGTCCCTTTTCACAAGGCACTTTTTCCTTCTTTTACATATATCTTCTTAAAACGTTCCTATATTAACCTACGAAGCACGCACACCTTTAGGATTAAGTGTGTCGCGGTGTCCGACACGCCTATGACACTTGTACGACATGTGTCGAACAAGTGTCATAAATAAGTTGTTTTTCTTTACTTCGACACTCCTTGGACCTCCTCCATATCCGAGGTGTAAGTGAACAAGTCGGAATAGGATCCACCGGAGGAATGGCTAGTAGTGGGAACTGGGAAGTACAGGGGAGATGAGAATATCGAATAAAACCGAATACAAGTTATAAATGGTCAAGCTATATCTAACAAAAAGAAAAAGAAAAAAGGAGCCTTTCACTAAAGAAAGAGCCCGCTGTAACTGGGGCTTTGTTATATAACTGAAAAATAGACGAACTTGGAGACCCAAAGGGAGGTAGTGGAAGAAAATAGAAATAAAGAAGAGGAAAAGGCATGACCAGAAGAATTGTGTGAAATAAGCGAATTTATCCAGTTGAGGCACGATTGAAGATTCACAAACGAAAAGGTAATATTCAATTAACTACCTGGACCGGCCTGTTCTTATCTAAACACAACGCGAAGAGACTTTACTGAATGACTTGATCGATCGTACATAACACTTATGAGGCGTGTGGGACAACTCAGACAAATATATGGATTTTTTTCTCTGCTTCTACATACAGTAGATTCAAAAGTTATAGACATTAAAGTTGATTGCAACGCATTTAAATTTTTCGATAGTAGATGGATAAATAAAGGCCAGATACTATTGTATCTTGTTATAGATTTTTTATTTTTTAATGTTTTAAATTGCTCAAGTTAGATGCATATGTATGTATTTTGATTCATAATTTAGATCTTTTATAAATAAATTAATATATAGGTAGCGGTGTCGGTGTCCTATGTTTTTTACATTAGCGGTGTCGACTTGTCCGTGTTGGAGTCCGTGCTGCATAGATATTAATGTGTCCAACTTTAACTTTTCATCTTTCAAGAGAAATTAGTAATATTAATAAGAGTTATGTTTGGAGGAAAAAAAATTAATATTTGCATAGGGGCTTATATTTAGGGACAACTTTTTTTCAAAGGGGCCTTATAATTATGGACGGAGGGAGTACATTTTTTCATGCGTCAATTGATTTGATAGCTGGATACAGGGAAGGTGGTTGGTATTTTGTTTTGTACAATCTGGTATGTATGTATATTACTTATGACTTCACTTTTATAATAGGAGACACAATCAATTGTTTTATCATCTGAAGCAAAAGATGCAGCTGTAGAAATTGAAAGCCGTCTGCAGCTTGGATCCAAACTCAGTGAAATTATCAACAATAAGGAGGAAGTGCTTGCTCTCTTTTCACTTTATAAAAATGAAGGCTACATCTTGTCTGAGCACACAGGAAAATTCTGTGTAAGTTAACAACAATATTCACTTTCAACATGATAGGCAACTAATCTATAACTACAGACATTTTCTATTATATTTCATGGGTCATAACGAACACATACATGTTCCTGATGATTCAGGTGGTGCTTAAAGAAACTTGTTCACAGCTGGATATGCTCAAGGCATTGTTTCAGGTCAACTATCTTTATTGGTTAGAGAAGAACGCAGGAATTGAAGGACGAGGAACCCTTTATGACTGCAAACCCGGTGGTAGGCTGCAGATATCTCTAGAATATGCAGAAAGGGAGTTCAATCATGTTAGAACTGACGGAGAATCAGCTGGTTGGATCACAGACGGGCTTATTGCAAGGCCTTTACCGAATAGGATTCAGCCGGGCAATACGGAGTGAGTAGCTGATATGGTGAATGGCTGGTGGTTTTTTGTACCCGACCACTTGCTGCTGCATTGTTTTTCACGAGGAATCAAAGATGACTCAAGATGTCTAGGTCCTAGACATCTGTGATGAGTGCATTGATTGGTACTTTGCCAATGTTGTTGACGAGCACATTCCATGGTGCAAAGCATGCAACTCTGCTGGTGTAATGGCAGGAAGACTACTAAAAATTGTTGAAGCTACATGGTGTGACTAAAACCACAAGCCAAATTGCCAATTCATCTGTCTTTCGTCAATGTCAGTGAATGAATGGACTGACCTGGAAATAATTGGGAAACAGAAATGACACAGATTTTACGCGTGAGAGAAAGATTGTGTCCAATGCATAGTTTGGATTAATTATTTAGATTTTGAGATGTCCATCAAAATGTTAAACTTAAATTTGTACAGTTTGCACAAAATCTCACAAATTTGATGATATTTGACTGATGTACATTGTCTCTTTGCCACAAACGATACAAATGGCTTCATACCATTTTGCTAAAATACACGGGAGATTTACCAATTTATAGAAAGTAACTATATTATATGAAAGTTGTAAAAAGGAAAAACTCCCCCACCTCTTCATAAAGGCTAGTAGGCTACCATAAACACTTATGTATGATATTACATGTTTTTTTTTAAGATTTCACTTGAACTATATAAAAAATAGACCAATATAGGTATTTGTAAGAGTTTAATTTGTAATATAAACTGTTTTAATTGGTTTTTGTAGGTCTTTTGTTATGACTTAAGTCCTTGAGAGAATCCAATTCAATAGACGGGTAGTTTATTAGGTGGCTGAAAATCTCATGGTTTAAGTATTATATTAAACTTTCTTATATACTCAAATGTAAGACTCTTAATATTGTCATCCTCTTTGATAGTTGATATCAACGTTACATGCACTTTACCGGTACCAATTTGGTGGAAGTCATTTTTTATTCGGTGAATGATCACAGTGAATGAGAAGATAGAACTATGTTGAGAAGTACGAAAAGTAAGTTTAGGAACCCTTAAGTTATCATTCTCTAAAAAATATTCTTTTAAAAATGAAAGATTCTTTATTTCCCTTTATATTTTTCACCCCCAAAGCTCTCCCTTCCTCTCCCCTCCAAGTTACCAAACAAAGCCTTAAGAGACACATACCGTAAGTTTAATAAACTTAAATTACACCTGACTTGAATTTGATTACAATTATTATCGTATTTCAATTCTATTTTATAATATATTTAAATATTAAAAAGAATAATACAAACTAATAAGCTTGAATTACTTAAAACTTCAAAAAAGTTATAATTTAATCCGATAATAATGATAAAAAATATTATCACATATTTACTTAACTAGGTCGTTCATGTAGGCCTAAAAGTTTTTTTTCTTTAATGATCCGTAGTTTGACTCCCTAATAAAATCCATGGCTTCTCTATTCAAAATAAATAAAGTCTATGTAGGCTATGCCGTGGATCCCTATTGGATGAAATGCTGCTCTGTTTTGTCAAGAGTCAATCAAATATTCCCAGAACGACTTGTGTAGTTAATACCTATCTAATTTTAAATAAAATTAAAAATATTTACACCATAAACAAAGAAATAAAAATAAAAAATTCATTTACAATGGAATATGACAATATAGAACTAGAATTGTAGAGCCCTCCATAAAGAGGGCTCATTCAACACTAGTATATGCTTCTAAAATATTGAACTAAATTTGCAGAGCCCTCCAAAAGAAGACTCTTCCAAAAACTAGCGTATGCCGCTAATTGTGACGCTCACACGGTATTCTTTAGTAAAAGGCGAAAGAATAGTTCGCTATGTGATCATCACACGGCTCCGTGATTTTTATAAGGAGAGGTCCTATAATTTTATATGCAAGCTGCATAGTTTAGTTTATGAATTGGGCGATGTGGGACTTTATTAGACACTCACCTGTTCTCAAAACATGTTTCCCTTGTTCACTCCTTCACACATTTATTTGAAAGGTTAAATCTTGTCTTCAATTTTATGTGTTTAAAATCATTTTAGTTTTCTTCAACATCTCAAAGCTAGAACATTAAACATTCATTGAAACTTTTCTTCTAAAAGAAAGAGACTAAGATACAGAGGCATCTTTCTCCCTTTGGTGGTTGGAACACAGGTGATAAAAAAGTTGAGAGATAAGAGTGGGAGAATTTGATCCCTATATATCCTTAATAAAATACTTACAGTATTAACAAGGCATGAAATTACAATAAGGAGCTACGGTAATTAGTGTGCAGTAAAAGACTTCGGATTAATCCTGTCTTTTTTCCCCTTAAGTTGGTCTTATATGTTCCAAAAGGTTAACACCATTGACCTTTTTTTGCTTAAGAAAATACGGAGATTTAATCTATCTTACATCTAAGAGGATAAACCACAGAACAATTTGATACATCTGGCTGTATGAAACTCCTTGTGATGCATATTCCCTTAATATCTCTGACTCAACATCTGAATCCTTTCACTGGAAATATCTTTAGGACACAGAAGGCGTCGGCGATGGTGGAATCGTGAAGGACGAGTTCAGGATAAGCAGATAAATAACAGGCATTCTGAGAACCTGATTCACAAAAGTTTAAGGAAGGAGATAGTTAATGATGTCATTTAGATGGTCAGTAAAAATAAAAAAAGGACAGAACATTGTTTTGAAAAACATCAATCGAGATCCCTTGAATAAAAGGTCGAGGCAAATATAACACGTGAATAAGAGCTCACCTTCCAACAGATGCGCTGCATTGACCTAAATGATCTGTTCCGTCTTTTGTGTTAAGCAAGTCTTTACAAACCTCGCCATTTTCTTGATCAAAATCTACCATGGCTATAGCATACAAAATAATCCTGTTGAAGACAAAGAGGCTTTACCTTACTGTACTGACACAAGTCAACATGCTATGCATGCACTATAACAGTTAGACATAAATACGTTATTCAAAAATACCGATGAAAGATGAAACAATGCATACACATGAAGAGTTAAGCATAACATACTTTACTCAAAAATACCAAATACGAATGAAAGATGAAACAATGCATGCACTATCAACAGTTAGGCTACTACTAACTACCACTAAATAGAAAAGCACTTGCAAACACATTTAAAATTCCAGCTTTAAAATCTTACCTTCATGAAAATCTGCTAACGCGCCCCGACTTCATAGTTGTGAACTAAAATGAGTATCACTACAGCTTGTAGTTGCTTCATTGCTCTTGATGAAGGTCTTCTTTACAAGTTCCATTCGAAATGACCAGTCTTTCACCATTTTCTGATGCAAGTGACAATTTACTTGCAGCCTCCCGAAGTGCACTCATAGCCAGATCAAAAACTTTTGGGGACTTCACTCCCTCATCAACATACTTAAGGGCCTCATGGCGATCGAATACTTAGAGAATCCGGAGCATCATTTGACAAATCAGTAGTTCGTTCATCCAATATGACACCACTTCTAGCATTTCGGCTCCATCTTTTTAAAATATAATGTGATGGTGAAGTAAGAAGGTTAGTCACCCTAACAACAGTCAAAATGTGTCTACAAACTATACCAGAAAATCAAACATCTGGCAACTGCGAGCAGCTTTCGTCTCAAAACGGTTAAATCAGACAAAGTAGGCACTATGGTCGATCTTTCCCTTATTTGGCCACTCTATACATTTAATTTATTTAATAAAATTATAATTTAACCCGAAGTACAGAATTCAATATAATAATAATAATAAAAAATGTTATTTATATTTACTGAAATATGTTGTCCTAGTAGGCCTAAAAGCTTTTTTTTTGTATGACCTTTAGTTTGGCCTTTTTAATTAAATAAACTTCTAATAGAATCTTAGGCTTATCTATTTAAGAAAAAACTTGGTCAAAGGTCTGATGTAGCCTAGAACATAGACCCCTATCGGATGCTCTTACCTATTTCCACCCCTATTGGCAATGAATAGGTGTCACTCTGAGGGGATGATGATTAAAATTAAATGCTACTCTGATCTTTTGTCAAGAGTCACTCCTCTAGAAACAGTTAGGGAAGTATTACAACTATGAATTATACAAGTGGCAAAGAACTCCCTTAAACAAGTAGAATACCAATAACATAGTAACCACATTAAAAAAAGAATACAAAAATATTGAACTAAATTTGCAGAGCCCTCAATGAAGAGGACTCTTCCAAAAACTAGCGTATGCCGCTAATTGTGACGCTCACACGGTATTCTTTAGTAAAAGGCGAAAGAATAGTTCGCTATGTGATCATCACACGGCTCCGTGATTTTTACAAGGAGAGGTCCTATCTTTTTATATGCGAGCTGCATAGTTTAGTTTATGAATTTGGCGATGTGGGACTTTATCAGACACCAATTAACTTGACTACTTCCTTTCACCCCTTGAGAATGAGGAACCTGTCGTCACACCTTTCCCCTATTCACTCATCCACATATTTATTTGAAATGTTTTTTCTCTTCGATTTCATATATTTTAAATCATATAGTTTTCTTCAATATCTCAAAGCTAGAACATTAAACATTCATTGAATTTCTTCCAAAAGAAAGAGACTAAAATACAGAGGCTTCTTTCTCCTCTCGGTGGTTGGAACATGAAAAAAAAGTTGAGAGATAAGAGTGGGAGAATTTGATCTCAAAGATAAAATACTTACTGTATTAATAACTATAAAACTCCAAGTTACTCCTTTAGACAAAGATTGTGTTGATGGTATTACGAAGAATGAATCCAGGATAAGCTGACCTGACACCTTTACACAACTCAGTCACCTGCAACATTTGTTTACAAATGACAGATGAAATTGCTTTGCACTTGGGGGATATTTAACCTCATCTCTTCTCAAAAATATTATATTAGTATAAACATACCTAAGAATGATTTCTGTACCTTATCCATAAGCAGAGAAATAACAGGCATTCGGCGAACCTGATTCACAAAATTTTAAGATGTAAATAAGCATATAAGTTTAACAAAACAACAATTTGCAATATTTAAAGAGAATGAAATTAAGGTATTTAGAAATTTTAACAAACGGCCTCATAAATCCTATCATACTTAAATAAATGCAACCTTCGACAGCAGCACGACGACAAAAGGCTTGTGTTAGTTCTCCTTCACCATAAATAGGATAAAGCAAAGCCCCCGGTGCACTCTGGAAACCGGAAAGGACAAGGATAAGTATCTTTTGAAAAATATTAACCATATCACTTGATTAAAAATGAAGGCAAATACATGAAACAGCGTTGAATAAGAACCCACCTTCCACCAGTTGAGCTGTATTGAGCTAAACGATCTATTCTGTCTTTTGTTTTAACTAAAGTCTTTCCAAACCTTTCTGGATCAAAATCTACCATGGCTATAAAGTATAAAAGAATTTTGTTGAAGACAATGAGACTTTATTTTAGTGTACTGACGCTGGTCAACAGGTTATGCATGCACTATAAACAGTTATCAGGTTTAACATATTTCATTAAAAAATACCAATGAAATATGAAACGAGATAGTACTCATTGCACAAGAAGATGATCAATTTAACTTTTTTAAAGAACATAATACACTTCATTGTATAATTCATATTGTTGCACATGGCAAATACTTTTTCTAACAATGAGCATACACAAAGTATGAATGCTGCTTTGAAAATACTCATAAATGCAGATTTGTATTTTGTTGTCAAACTCTCACACCAGTCAGTCACCATCAAACAAGTCTGTTATGATGGCATTACACCCAACCTTTGTTTTAAGAAAAGATATTCAAACTAAAAGCCAGCTCCAAGCCTTGCTTGCAAGAGCAAAATTGTTGACAATAGTGCAACATATTGGTTAATAATGTGTGGTTGTTTTTACTTTCATTGTAGCAACTCTGAATGCTTTTTACTATTTGCGTTACACCTCAGAATGTTATCAGAGTCAAGTATACATGTTTAAAAACAACAATTCATATACCACATTGTTAGTTGATAGTTCAAATTACTTAACATCTAACAATATAACCCGTAATGGTTGCTACTTTAACATGCTGTTGTGGTATGGTTCATCTTTTATCTATTGTAACAAATTTTCATGGAGACTATTATTAGAGTTATGTTTGTTTAATTAGAGTTATGTTATTCACTATTGTCATGATAATTGATGGATCGTGAAAGTGTAACTCTTATTCCAAGCAGAACTCTTCTAAGGTGAAAAGCAATACTTTAAAAAGCATGTGACTTTTAATGAAAACCTTCATACAATAACTTGAATCACGGTGAATTTGACAAAATAATGGTGAACCGTGATGTTGTTGATGCTACAAACCGTAGCTTTTGCCAAAATCACAATGGCTTGCCGTGATTTTGCCTAGTTCATCGTCGATTCAAACATGCACTGAAGTATTAGCCGCTGCTAACAACCGCTAAATATAAAAGCACTATGCAACACATTTAAAATTTCAACCGTAAAATCTTACCGATCATGAAAAGCTGAAAATGGGCCCCAGCTACTTGAAACGGTAGCCTCACCAGAGCTGCTTTTGTTTGGCTACAGAATCTTGAAAGATTGCAAGACTTAAAAGCATTTTATATGTAAACCCCAAAGCGAGACCTTACTAGTTGTTTATATACCTGAAACTTAGTCCCACATCGCTTAATAACAGAAAAACTCAATTGTATATATACCTGAAACTGAGCACAATCGAATACGACCTTACTTGAACAGGATCTGTTCTATAGGATCGTACAACTGTGTCCTTGATTTCTAAGGAGACAGGAACATACCTCTGGTGGATGAATCATGACCGTGTAATCAGAGCGTGATTAACGGCCTGGGTGATGTGTACATCATCTTCAGCTGTGGATGATCGTTCTCAGCTAGTAACACTGACTGAGGCGGTTGCACGGTTGTCTGACAGAGTCAATTTTTTTTTTTATCATGCTTTTGCAACCAACACAAAAGATCAAGTATTTTATGACAAAATGCACTAAACAAAGTTGATTTATTTAGAACTAATTTTTTGTTATCTTGCTTCAAAAAGAGAGCGTAGAATGTTCTTGTTGTTTGTGGTTTATGGGGATGTTGGGTTTTTTTTAAAGGGAGCTTCTTGTTATGTTTCTGAGGTGAAGAAGGAAACCAAGGCTGAATGAATTCATAGTCTATATCATAACGCAGAATGCATTACACTGGAAAAACGAATTGTATAATTGAAAGTGCTTTTACTTTTCTTCCTTTCATTTTTTGGGTTTGGTAAAGTGCTTTAGTTCAGTTTGTGGAGATGCCACGTAACTATGTTCCAAGGGTAACAGTGGACTAAACACTCTGACACGTTTTGAACTTCTCACATAATGGATTCGAGTATTGGACACACTTTTCTAACTTGTATTTGTCAAATAAAAATAACTTTTCTTACTTGTTAAAAGACATCAACTAATTTTTATGAAGATATTTTTTATCAAAGTTATAACTAAAAAGTGAAAGTCACCACCTTAAGGTGTATGTTGCTAAAAGACACCTTCATGAGTGACTTTTGACAAAACCCTAAATTAAAAATAACCATTAAAAATTTATACATATAGTGGAACAATCATAATTTGAGTCTTAATCACAACATTTGATTAAAAGATCAACTTTAATAGTTTTGTCAATTGTGTTAGAACCGGTGGATGGTGAATAAAATGTACCATATTTTTTATTTATTTATGTAGTTTGGTGGCTAGAAATTTATCATTATAATAAATAAGTTAGGATAGAAATAAGAATTCGAATCGCAACCCATGTAAATAAAATGCGATGTCCATACCAATTGAGGTATGCTCAGACAATATATGAACCACATTTATTCATCAACAATTTATATTATTTCATTTTAGTTAGATGAATCATCCTTGTGATTAATTTTTTATTTTATTTAGAAGAAAAGAACTAGATTACACATAAATCTTTAGTGGTAGATCATCTAGAGTTGAGTATTTCAACTTATTTAAGCTAAATAATTAAAAAAAATGTAGAGCATCATCTTTTGTTCTTCTAATATTCTGAGAATGAATATTTAAAAAGTTGGTGATCGATCACAACAATAGCATCAAAGAACATAGTATCTGAGAATGAATGAGAAGATAGAAGAATTATGGAGAGAAGTACGAGAATTAAGTTTAGGAAGCAACAGAAGCATAGAGCGGTTAGAATCTCCACCTACACCCCTCCAATTTCTTAGAAACTTCATCACACCAAACAAACCTTGCATCATCTCCAACTCCATCTCCCACTGGCCTTCCCTCTCTCTCTGGTCCCACCCTTCTTACCTCACTCAATCCCTTTCTTCCACCACCGTCTCCCTCCACCTCACTCCCACCGGCGCCGCCGATTCCTTAACCCCTCTCCCCTCCTCCTCCCCTTCCTCCCTCTGCTTCGCCTCTGCCCACGTCCAACACCTCCCATTCCCCGAAGCACTCCGTCTCATCAACTCCTCTATCCCTTCCCAATGTGTTGCCTACGCGCAGCAGCAGAACGATTGTTTTCGTTCAGAGTATGATCCCATTAGAAAGGATTGTGATGGTCACATTGGTTGGGCTACTGAAGCATTTGGTTTAGAGCCTGAAGCTGTTAATCTTTGGATTGGGAACAAACATTCCTCTACTTGGTTTCATAAGGACCATTATGAGAATCTTTATGCTGTTGTTACCGGTGAAAAGCGCTTTCTCCTGTTTCCTCCTACTGATGTTCATCGCTTTTATATTCGGAATTACCCTGCTGCTACTTATAAATATTCTATGGTATTTACTTTATTGGGGCTATTTGGATTGATTAAGTTTAGCTTATTTACTGGGATAAGTACTTCTGTGAGTTGTTTTCAGCTAAACAAGTCTCTCCAGAATAGCTTATGAAAATAGCATGCAACTTATAAGAAAATAGTTTGACCTTGTTCTATCTTTTTATAGAAATAGCTTATACACTTACGACATAAGTTGTTTATCCAAACAAGGCCTTGATGGGGTGTGTTGTTTAGTTATTTTTAATGATGGGGTTTGTGTTTTAATATTAAAGGTTTTAACTTTTCGAGATGAATTCATTTGGGGTGTTGTGGATTTTTTTGTAGGAAACTGAAGAGTTTGATTTGGAACTTGACAAGCCGGCCAGGTATGTGCCTTGGTGTAGTGTGAACCCTTTTCCTTCTCCGGAGAACTTGGAGGATGAGATTTCAAAGTTTCCTTTATACTTCAATGGCCCTCCACCGTTTGAGTGTACTGTCAAGGCTGGGGAGATTCTTTACTTGTATGATTCCCTTCTTTTGCATTGCATCATGTATCTGTTTTTCTTAATCTTTCTTCTGTTGAATGATATTCTCAATATATTTAATTTACCTGATTTCATAGTGTACCGTTTATATTTTATTTACATGTAAGAAGAAAATGTTGCAGCATTGCACGGCGCATTCCCCCAGTTTTTATGCTATTGCAAATTCATACCATAGTATGATACCATAATATTCATGATTAAGCAACTTGGCATTCCAATATGTCATGTCATGCCCATGATACATGGATCTTTCTTTCATAAACTACTAGTTACAAAGACCACAAATTTTGTAGGAAAATGGTGGAGAATAGACCTGTGAAATTCTGTCATGCTTCATTTAGGGAAGATATAAATTAAGATGAGTAGATAGATTGATTATGTTCAATTAGAGATGCTGATATGTGATACCACATACGTACGTAACCTGGTGTTGGAACTGCTTACTTCAGATTCTGAAGTGGACCATTATCTGAATTAGCATCTCCATCTAACTTTCGGGATATCAATATAATGTTATTGCTCTGTTAAAACTTAAAATTATATAAATTTGTGTGAAGGTTCCCTCTTCATGCATTGGATTTTTGAGTTATTCCATTACTCTAACAAAACTATTGAACTTGATGGATGCAATCATTAATTTCAGCAGTTTTAATCACTTAAAAATCTTTACCATATTTAAACCTCCACATCCACTAGTAAACGAATCAACGGAAATTTCTGATTTCTGTTAAGCATATGATTTTTGAGACAAGAATCAAACCGAAGGGTTATAGACTTAGCCACATTTAATTTACAAATGACCGATCAATCATTTACTTCAACTTACTGGAGTGAGTTTTGTTAGCTGATAAGCTATAACTGTTTTTCAGTGCTGCATACACCTATGGCATAGATAACATCATTGCTTAGATAATCATACAGCATTTACCTAAGCTTGTTGTCCAACGCTTTTGCCATACAACATAAAGAGTGAAGGCATGAAATTGATGATATCTGTGTTTTTATATTACAAATCAAGTGATTCTTCCGTCGTCCCCAACCCTGTTATAAAAATAGAAGAAGAAAAATAAGGAATGAATGAACAACTGAACATCCACATTGCACATGGTTTAGTTACATGATGAATATATCAGTTGCTTGTCAACATTAATGAGAATATTTGGCATCCTCGTTTAATTAAACAAGAATTCAAGTTATCTCTAATCTTATTGTTGCATGTCCTTTATGTATATATAATTATATATGTAGTAATGTTGGTAATGAGAGATGGGTGGATTAATGCAGGCCAAGCATGTGGTTTCATCATGTTAGACAGAGTGGGGATGATGGAGAATTAACTATCGCAGTAAATTATTGTAAGGATCAATCCTCCTCTTTTCTGGTCTATATCCAATATTAATAAGAAAATTTGACACAAGTTTTATTTTATGCAGGGTATGATATGCAATTTGACATTAAGTATGCTTATTTCAACTTTTTACAATCTATTGATTACCAATCTCCTACGAGTCCATTGATGCCTGAGAAATTGTGCGAGGAGATAGATTTTGGTCCTGATGACGATGACACTAGATGAATTATCATTTCTCAGTTGGTGATGTTCAGCAATGTGGCCCTTCGAGCGAATGCTGAAGACCAAAACAGACAAGGCCACATGAGCAAACACAATGGAAACAATGCGGGGAAGCATTACTTGCTTGCTGCTAACTTCTTGTGCCAAATGTATACACAATTTTGTTCTGTCCTTCATTTGTATGTATTTGATGATGATGTGATATCAATTCACCCCTTTACCATTTGTCTCCTTTGGTTGGAATGTTGTAAAAGTACGGTTGGAGGCTACTGTCCCAAAACAAACATCTAGTTTATCTCAGTTGGGTTAATCTGTTTTTCACTTTTAATTTTTCCATACTTTTACTCTACGTTGTTTGTGCAAACCCATCATTTTATCCAGTAGTGTTAATATGCACTATCTATTCACTCTTCACTTTTTTATTTTCTCCCCTAAAGTTATTTCTGATAATTATGTGTATGTTTTTGGCTTAATTTGGTCAAGTCTTTTCTAATCAAATTCTACTACCACTCATGGTGGAGTTTAAGGAATTGTTGGGTTACCTGTATTATAAAGGAGCAGGAAATGAGCAAAAACAATTCGTGATTTATATACAAAAAATCGACTTACGTTTTAAAACATTTTAAAAGTGATAGGCATCAAATTTGACTTTAGAGATATAAGATTGAAATTTTGAGTAAGAAAAATAGAAAGAAAAAAAATGTATTTACGTTTAAAATTCATAAAAGAAAATGAATAAGAAGAAAGTGAGAGTACCCAAAAGGTGGCAGTTTCCAGAAAAGGAAAAAACGACGATGACAAGAAAACATTTTATGCGATTTGTCGTAGGTTGTCTGTCTCTGACTCTGTCCAGTTGAATTCGAAATGGAAGCCATCGTCTCTCCACCACCGCCGGCACCACCCACCCGCCGCCGCAACGCAGACACCACTTCAACCACCTCTCCTTCTTCCAACCACCAACCTCACCTTCTTCGTTTACGCCTCCGTCGTAACCCCAAACCAAAAAACCTCTCTCTTCTTCACAATTTCCCTCATCACCACCCTTCTTCACAACCCATTACTCCTCCAAAGAAGAACCAGAGAAGAAGAAAATGTGATGCAACTCCACACATATTGCCCTTAATGGACGCTCTTCACTTTCCCATAACCATTGATATTTACACCTCATTGGTCAAAGAATGTACTCTTTCCACCGACCCAGAAACTGCTATTGAGTTGCATACACACATCATAACTAGCGGCATCGAACTGCCATTGACATTGCTCAATCGGATTCTGATTATGTTTGTTTCATGCGGTTTATTGGAGAATGCACGCCATGTGTTTGATGTAATGTCTGTGAGGGATTTTCATTCTTGGGCAATCTTGTTTGTTGCTTATTATGAAAATGCTGAGTATGAGAATGCTATAGATGTTTTTGTTAGTATGTTAAGTCAATTGGGTGTGATGGGGTTTTCTTTTCCTCCGTGGATTTGGTCTTGTCTTCTCACAGCTTGTGCTTGTAATGTGAATGTACCTTTAGGAATGCAAGTTCATGGATGTTTATTGAAGTTGGGTGCTTGTGACCATGTGCTTATTAGTAGCTCTTTGATTAGATTTTACGGGAGGTTCAAGTGTTTGGAAGATGCAAACGTTGTTTTTAATAAAGTGTCGCGGCATAACACGTTGACTTGGACTGCGAAAATTATCAGTTGTTGTAGGGAAAGGCATTTCTCTGAGGCTCTTGGTGATTTCAAGGAAATGGGAAGGGTAGGGGTAAAGAAGGACAGTTTTACGTTTTCTAGTGTTCTCAAGGCTTGTGGAAGGATGCAGAATCGTGGAAGCTGCGGTGAACAGGTTCATGCAGATGCAATTAAACTTGGATTGGACTCGGATAGTTATGTGCAGTGTAGTTTGATAGCCATGTATGGAAGAAGTGGATTACTAAGACATGCAGAACTGGTATTTGAAACGACACGAAATGAAAGAAATGTCGATAGTTTGAATGCCATGCTTATGGGTTACATACAAAATGGTTTCTATATTGAAGCTGTTAAGTTTGTGTATCAGATGAAGGTGGCTGGAGTGCAGCCACATGAACCGCTGCTTGAAAAACTAAGAATTGCTTGTGGCAGTTCTAACTTTTCAAGCATGAACTAACTAAGTAGGTTGTACATACACGTGTTACATATGCTGAATGGAGGCTTTTAAAATATACTGAAATTTACACATACTTTTGTAGTTTCAAACTTGTGATAGTCTTTAATTGCATATAAAAGTATTAAAAAGAACTCTAGTTTAAATTCCATTATAGAGAGTAAACTTGCAGATGAGTGTGAATCTGATTTGAGGAAAAAAAATATTGATAGCGTGATAAAATCATTGATGGTAAAGGATATTAATCCAAAAACATTGTCTTCCAAGTAAAAGTATGTATGATACAGTCAAAAGTTTACTACAAAAGAATATACTTTCAGGGCAAGGTTTAAATCAAACCGAAAGAGAAGAGAAAATATCTATACTTCTACTTGTTTTGCTTTCACTGCCATGGCTTTGATTTATTTATAGATTTTATATTTTCCCTTTGAGGTTAACTTTTCTTTTGAATGTATAGTACTAGGCTACTAGACGAAGGTTGTTTTTTGGGATATGAACTGCTAAATAAATGTAATGTACTGATTTTGATATGGAATAATATTTTTCTAGTTTCCTTATTGTTCAATGATTTTTTATGTACTGAACTTTTTATGGCTTAGACTGCTTGTTCTAGGTGTTTGTAATTACTGTGAGTGTTAATTTGTCACCAGAATTGAAGATTTAATTAGACTTGCTTGGCTGTTATCAGATTGGAGACCCTTTAACCAGTTTGTAGCTATTTTTATCAGATTGGTTTAATTAGATTTGCTTCCTTGAATCCCCTTGTTGCATTATTTAGGCCAGACGAATGTTTGAGTGGGGCCTAGTTATATTATATACCATTTTTGCATCGATGCAAAAACAATGAGAGCTACTTAAATCATTAAAGCTTTGCTATTGTTTCAAAATCCATTGTTGAATTTGACCATTTACTTGGTAGAACTGTCTTGAGATAAATAGAGATGGCCGATGGGTTGTTTTGTGATTATTACCATTGACATGAAAATGTGGAAGACTTAACTTAGGATACGTTGTAAATAAATAAGTTGCTATTGAGCTGATTACAGTAAGTCACGAATCTGCATCAATCTGCCATGAAAGTGTAGGAAAGTATCTGCCATGAGTACATGACCAGTATAAGGAATTATGTATATCAGAATTGGCACTGCTTATTTCTGAATGTGCATATCAGAATTAAAACCTTCTGCAGCAAGTCCATCTTCCTAGCAGGAGTCTATCTTCCCGTCTGGCAGCAGAAGCAAACAGTTGAATATAGAAAACTAATTTTCTTGAAATTTACACAAATCTAAATGTTTGGGGTTTATTTTGCAATTCTAATATATAACAAAGATCCTTGAATAAATATTAGAATCTGGATGAAAGATTGGATGGACTACCTGTAGAGTGCAATTTCTGTTGGTATTTTTGCGATCACTTGTGATGGTGTTGGTGTTCACTATTACAACATGTTTTTTCATGTCGAAATCACAATGACACTGTGATTTTGTAGAAGCTTCAAAGTGTCAAGATTATGTGAAACTCCTTGTGAATATAAACATGCACTAAATTGTGAATTAAACCACACATTATGGTTAAGCCAAAATTGTTTTGAAAGAAAAACATGGCCATTGTAATGTGTAAGGTAACTATAACAAAAATTGATAGACCTCTCGGTGAAAAAAAATTCACCATTTAAAATTTTCTCGTTTGAAAGATATTTACACTAGAATCACTAGATGGTGAATTAAATTTTGTCCGATTATAATGAATTTCATTCAATTATTCAATAAGTCGCATCCCATACGCTTCCTTCTGCTGGTCAGCTGTAGTTTTAACTTGTGAGGGATTACACCAAGAAAATTGACATGAAGTTGGATACTTCGAAATTCAACTAAGTTTGACAAAAAATGGTTTCTTAGAAGTTAGATCTAATGCTATGAACATATAAGACAATATCAGTTTATCTTTTTAACAATTTGCAAGAGTTGATTCTAGAGGCGTAAATACATGTTTGAATGTAATTAATTTTTTGCCTTCAAAATTTCATTTTAACTTTTTTTTCTCGCATAAAGTTACACATGAATGGAATACAATGCAATAACAAGTTGTGCGCTAACAATTTTTGAACGACAAAACCAACCATCTTAAATACAAAATCTTTGGATCTGCGAACAAGCTCACAACATTCAGGTTAATAGCATGAACTAACAAAATACATATAAAGGTGACAAATATAAAATTAGAGGGATGTTTAACGGTTTAGTTAACGGTGTTAAGTTCATAGGAGATGTTTATATATATTTTAAGAGACCTTATAGGAGGTTATTGTTTATTATAAAAATAGAGGGGGTGTCTGTGTCATTTTAAAAAATCTTATGAGGGGGAGGTGGGTGTATTTTTCTCTAGAATAAAAAGACCAAATGATACTTTTACAATATTTAATGGTTTACAATAATTTTTTAGATAAAAGACTGCTAATCTAGAATTTGCCAAGAGCGAAGTAAAATCAGACTTAAAATAATCGCATTCTCCAAATCACACCTTTGTTTGAAAAAAGATTGGTAAAAACCATCGAGCTCAATTGCTGTCTACTTGTTGCATAACTAAAACGTGAGTATTTGCATTGGAGTATATTTGCTTACATGTCACAACACAATAATTCTTTCATCGTGGGTGGCAGTGATAGCTAGGATGTCACCCAAAATATCTCTCATTTCTGTTCCCTGGCCAGGTATGGATTCTGTTTGTTTAATTAAAAAAATATTGCCAACGAGAGTTTCTGTGAACATTAATACCCATCTCCCAACCTGCTGCGATTGTATCACTTACATTTTTACCACTTTTAGATTCGAAACTTTTAAAAGAACTCTTTAAGTTTTATTTATATGTTAATTTTTATTTTAAGATGAACCCTTAAACAAATTGTTTCTTCAATTTTTTTAAAACAATCTAGTTTTAAACTTTTTACATATGTTAATATTTTTTGATTTTGGTGAATCATCAAATGCTACCAGTGTGTACTTTTAACTACGTACGGTTATTTATAGTATAAACCAAACAGTTAAATATACAAATACTCTACCTTCCTATCCTCCTTACTATAAGTGGAATTTAGCCTTAACCTTAATTAACAACAAGTTATTTATTCAAGTTCAAACCCCATGTGTTTCACTGATTGTTCCCCTTACCGTATATAAACAACAATCGTATATCTAAGAACAAGACAACTATCTATGTCTTCCCTACAACACCGACAACTTGGTGATGTCACTCTCTTTCACAAACAATCCATGAAAACCATACGGCACCCTCCTCGGCAACTTCACCTCCGCCACAATCTCAAACTCCGGCGACTTTGCATCCATCACCATAAACATTGACTCACTCTTCTTCTCATCATGCACATAACTCACTAAATAACCATCATCCTCTTCTTCACCATCCTCCTTCGCCACGAAAAACGGCTCACCACCATAACAACCCTCTCCATACAACCTGCACCCAACTTCCTCCCCTTTCAACACATCTATCTTCACAACCCCCGAAAACTTCGGCATTGGATTCCCAATTGCCGCGTAAATAAACCTGTGTTTCTTCCCTAAAAACTCATTGTTTATCACTGCAAAATCAAGATTTCTTGCTGATAACGGTTGTCTTGTTACTATCCCCGTTTCTACGTTAATTCTCACTTTCTCAATCATGGCATGAACAAGGTCCATTCTCTCCATCACATGCTCCACTAAGAGAATATTCGGTCCTACCAATGTAACTGTTTCCCCATCTTCCTCATCCCATGCATTTATCGCATGCATAATATTAAACCCTGGAACATCAAACCACTTCATCTTCAACTCGTCATTAGCATAACGAGGTAAAATTCCAATCCTTGAAACTTTTGATGGATCTGACCTTACTGGAGAACCACCAAAAATCATGTCAAGAGGTTTCATTTCAAGCTGTATATCAGCAAACACAGCGTATTTTTTAGTAATGGCGAAATCGTGAAGAAACGAAGGTCTTCTCAGGGAGAATACTGGAACGTCGTTATGTTTAACACCATTTGCATCAAAACGGAAAAAGGTTAAAAAAGGTCGAATGGGACCATAACGGAAAGCGAAACATTCACCTGTGTCGCTGTCTATTTTAGGATGCGCCGTCATACTCCCCAAGAGTTTTCCATTAAAATCATGACGACCCATTGTTTGGATGTCACCGTTTGGTGTAAGTTTGACTTGATAAGGAAGATCTGATTCTCCTAAAGCAAAAAGACGGTTACCAAACAGAGCCAAACTTGTGTTGACCAATCCGATGCCGTTAGAAGGATTATACTGACCGGTTAACACACGTGCTATAACTACGGATCCACGTGCTGCTAAAGCAATAAGCGAGTTGAAACCAGAAAACACGTTTGGGATAAGTTGGTGACCAGCTTCGTTTTCGATTTTGTATTTGTAAGTTTGAACGTAACGGCTACAGAGTGTGGCTTTTCCGTTTGAGATTGTAATGGCGTGAAGCATGCCGTCACCGTCGAAGAGGTGGTAAGGTCCACGTGGAACACTACAAGAAAACATTGAAATTCCGAGGCACAAATCTCCTTGGAAATTGCCAATATCTCCTTGGTAAACCAAATTTTTCCGAGGAACTACTGTCCTGGAAAAATAGTTGGTTGCAATCCAATTACCGAGGACATTTCCGAGGAACTTTTGTTTCCGAGGAAAACATGTCCTCGGAATAAAGATGTGACA
>Ga0228711_1004190_pt1 | contig 22267 bp, 12 predicted proteins | sample MedpolnodulmetaG_2_FD_177996 | JGI IMG/M metagenome (GOLD analysis project Ga0228711, IMG submission 177996) | Root nodule microbial communities from Medicago polymorpha collected in Santa Monica, California, United States - brown nodules | ecosystem: Host-associated > Plants > Roots > Nodule...
TTCTATTATTTTTTTACTTTGCTTTTTGATTGTTTTCAAAAGCAAAATTCACAACTGGTGAAACACGCGAGATTCTGATTGTTGCTTATATATAAACATATTTTAGATTGTATAATATGATTGGGAGATGGTCATAGTACCTTATTTTGGTTCGATCATTGGGTTGGGGAGTCGCCTTTGCGATTCAAATACCCTAGACTTTTTGATTTGGCTGTAAATAAGGATTGTACGGTGGCTGAAATGGAGCGTGAGGGGTGGGAAGAAGGAGGAAGGGTGTGGGTGTGGCGACGTCGGTTGCTAGCATGGGAGAAGGAGAGTGTGAGGGAGTGTTCATTATTATTACATAACTTTGTTTTACAGGTTAATGCTACTGACAAATGGAGATGGACACTTGACACTATATATGGTTTTTTGGTGCAGAAGGCCTATCACTTTATCACTACTCATGGGGATCAGGAGGATAGGAGTCTCGTTGACAATGTTTAAAATAGGCACATACCGGCAAAGTTGTCTCTGTTTGTGTGGCGCCTTCTCCGTGATCGACTTCCGACTCGAGGTAACTTGTTACGAAGGAATATACTTCACGCCTCTGATTCCTTGTGTGTGGCCGGGTGTGAAGTTTTGGAAACAACAGGCTACCTCTTTTTATCATGCGGCACTTCACTTATTTTATGGTCGTTGGTATCGGCTTGGTTAGGCTGGTCGTTGGTACATCCTAATGATTTACAACAGCACTACCTTTAGTTTTGCTATATGGAGGGACTTCCGCGGTGTACACATTCTTATTTTAAAGGTATATGGTATGCTTGTGTTTGGGTGATATGGAAAGATCGGAACAATCGTATCTTCCAAAACGAGGCAACAAATTCTTTCGTTCTTATGGAGAAAATCAAACTCAATTCTTTTTTGTGGATGAAAGCAAAGAACATATCTTAGTATGATTGTATGGGAGTGCACCAGTAATTTATTTTGACTGTTCCTTGAGGGTGCCTTTCACTATTTGGCCCCTTGTTGTCTGTAAATATTGGGCGGTGATTCACTTTTTGCATGTCATGTGCAGGGTGTTTCATCAGCATTATTAATATATCTCATTTTAGCGTGTGCAAATTTTTTATATATAATATGAACCGTATTTTTTGGATCAGATTATATAACTTATATAACTTGAGTCCCTCGTGAGCTTAACTCAGTTGGTAAGGACAATGCATAATAATATATGCAAGGTCCGGGGTTTGAACCCGGCCACCACAAAAAAAAAAGATTATATAACTTGAAGGACAAGGGTATTTCTAGAATAAGTCATGGGGCACGTGAGGAAGTCATAAGGTGGAAGAAGTAATAGCCTTTAAAATATTCAGGTATATATATTGTTTTTTAAAAAAACTAAATTAACCCATCCAAACTAGAGTGACACATGTCAAATATAGAGAAGTAGATAATCTGAAGTTTGAACTTTGTTACCTGTGTGTATAAAAATTCTTACAACTATTAGTGAAAGTATACTTTCACGACCTTGACATCCAATATTTCATGGAGAAAATTATATATAACTCATACCCACCCACTCAATTATACCTGTATTCGCGCAAACAACTGAACTTCCAAAATAACCTTGACTACCAATTTATTATTATTTTTTAAATTTTTTGTTAGAATCAAAGATATTTTGAGAAGTTGAAATATTTGGAGGATATCCGTATACTGGGGAGGGGATATGAGGTATAACTTTCCTTGATGGATTAGCTAATTTGGTTGTAGAGTGCTCAATGTGAGATCAATACCTCAAATAATAGTAACTATTAATAATTTTCTAAAATTCCTACGAACTAAAATTGTACAATAGTTATGTAGCAAACAGTCACACACACCTAAGAACACTCTGAGAAAGAAAAAAAAGAGCGGATGATGCCTTTGAATAGCCATTCTTTAAAAAGACTTTATCAAGTGTGATTATAATAATTATTTTTTTTACCTTTTTTTTACAATTCAAATTGCTTATACTCTTCTCAAATAAATGATTGAAACTACTAAGAGACATTGACACCATATTTACACATAAGATCTCAAGGCATTAAAAATAGAAATCATCTCCTTTATATATATAATATATTTAGCTCATCATAATCAATAAAGGCTACTCACTCATACTACTACTAGAGCATAACTTTGTTTAGGCCAGCGTTAGCAACATGCTCTTCTAATGGTGTAGTTATAGTGTGGAAGTGCAAGTTTGGCTGCTTAGATGTAGCATATTTGGTTTTCTTTAGTTTTTCAAAATTTTTCCTCGTTAAAGTGAATGAGTAAATTAGTACTCGAAATTATGAACATTGGTCAAAATAGATTCTAAACTTTGCAAATACATCAATATATTATAGCATGTGAGTCAAAATAATCAATCCGTTATTAAAACATTTTAAAAAAAAAAAACCTAAAACCAAGCATCTATTTCTTGTAAAAGTAATGTGAGTGGACCACAAAAGATATATCCAGAATGTAGAAATAGCTCCTTCTCTTTGTTGCACATGCATATTGCCAAAGGTAGCCATATATTGAATTGCATATTCTTGATAGACCTGCACATGAGCTTGTCGCCACTGGCGTTTTGGATGTTATTTCAGTGATCAGTGGCGTATATTTTGCGAATATCACAAACTTTTGAATCTAAATTCTACACTGTACAACTTAGACAATAAGACAAATACTTGAAAATATTTAATTTTGGCATGGAATGACACTCAAAAACAAAAACATGTGATACTATACGAATGAATTTTAATAAGATAGTATTACGATGTATCTTAAATTAAATCAAAAGTAAGTAAATTCAAATTCATTTTCAGGAGGGTGTTGTTTGTTATGATGCCCCTCTAGCATCACGTACGTCGCAATTTCCCTGGTTCTAGATGCATCATGAAAAATATAGAGCACTAGACAAAATATAGTACTCACTACTAATTGTGGGCCTCGATCAAAAGTCAAGTCCGTTACCAGTTTTGTACAAAACATAATAATTTTAACAAACGAATGTGGTCGTTGCAATAGCGGAAATGGAGAACAGCAAAAAGGCTTCATAAAGCCGTTTTCAAGAACAAATAACAAATTGAATTGTCTGTCAATATCACAGTAGTGTGTGTTTGCATGCATGGTAAGTCACCGTAATTACACTTCTATGGAGTTTTTTGTTTTGTTTTTGAGAGGACACTTCTATGAAACTTAAATGTGTTGAAGTAGTGATGGTTAATGAAGGGGTTCAAAACAATAAATTCTATAACATCATTTTTAACTTTTTAGTATAGTATATGGAGGAATGAGGTGAAAAATTGTCATATTTTATCCAAGAACTTTTTAGTAATGTACCTATTGCTCAATATAGATCTACTTATAGATTTTAGTTCTTCAATTAAGATATTTTATAGATGATGTTGGTATATCATTTAATTATATGTATCAGTGTCGGTGTTCTATATCTTTTAAATAAGCATTGTCGAGTATATATTGATGTGTTTGTGTTCGTGTGCTTCATATTAAGCAACATAGAGAATAAAGGTGAAATTTAGCACTCATTTGCTGGAATGTTCAATGAGGATCCGATTAGGAGAAGTATCCTTTTCCCAAATTATTGTTATATGTAAAACCTCTAACAACATAGTCTAAACAGAGTCATACATATATATAATGGGACTCATAATTTTATTTTTCTCATAGGTTCTCTCAATTAGAGTTGATTATATTTGAGATATTATCGAACACTAAATATAAACATTTGTCATACCTGAGATTTGAACTGGGATTTGAACATTTATTTGTTATGTTGTGAAATATTAGTTTCTCCCGTGAGAACTAAACCCATTGATGAAACTCATGCATTTTAATCAATGAAAAATAATGTGTTGAAAGAAAGAAAAAAAACCGTATTACTATCATTTTACATTTGTCTTATACTTCTATTTAAATGAAAAGCCGGGAGGAAACCATGGCCCTCGGAATGTGATTATTTTGTGATCTCGCACTATTTAAGAATTAAGATGGAAAGAAATAGACCCATCCCATCCATTTTTGTATGAGATCACACTTCATCCTGTTATGTAGAAATATACCATGAGGGGTCCATTTTCCTACCAATTCTTTTAGGCAAATATGCAAATATATGTTGAATACCAAATCGCAATATTCTTTTTGTTATCTCTACACACAAAAATGGAAAATTGTAGACAGATAAAGATACCAACGTGGACTTAAAACTATTAGATCCTCAGGACTTGAGATCAACGGCCTTGCGATGGTTGCTACGGCCTTTGGGATCATCTGATTTTGAACAATAACTTCTTTCTCTTTGGATGTTTTTAGAGTAGAAAAGTGTGTATCTGGAGGGACACTATGATGAGTTTTATAATAGTGAACTAGGGTTTTTATCCTTCTAGCCCTAATCCGACGGGACAGTACAGTTGCGTGAGCAGATTGGAGAAAGCCAACCTTGGATCCGGAATAATGCTCCAAATTGGCTTGGAATGACCCGGTCTGTTAGAGAAAGGAGCATTAACCGAGTTCGAAACAGTTGAAATAGGTTTGCAGTGATGAGTGATATATGTATGTGGTACTGGATAAGCAGAAAGAAATTATATGTTTCATGGATAGTAATTTTGTTGTGAAAAAAGGAAAAAATTCTATATGATTTAAAAAAAAAATCTTTTTATAATATTTATGATTTCCGTTGATAATTGTAAATACTCGCGCATGATAAACTGTTCATATTGTGCATATCTACACAAATACAAATAGAGTACAAATAGCATTTTTAGTCGTACTCGTGGATTTCCGTTGACATATCTATTTGGAGATATAAAATCTCATTCCACTCTTCCATAAATATAACATTTATCATTTTGTCCTTAAAAAAACATTTATCATTTTAATTTTTTTTTATAAAATAAATAATTATTGACAAACATACATTTTCCTCCGGACAAAACTTCCTCCAAAATGATTTCAAACATTCTAATTTCTAGTTTTTTTTTTTATTGAATGGAACTTTATAAAACTCAACATAGGAACTACTGTTAGATAGTACACCAATAAATGGAGTTGGGTAAGTGGTAGTATAAGCCAGTTGGAATGCTGGATCCTATAGGCATAATAGCCACCAACTTTGAGATCCCATAAATCGAAAATTCATCCATCCACATTACTCTTCCAATCCAAAAGCCACATTTTTATGATCAAGGGACTCACATCACATGTGGTCCAAAAACATATACTCTAACCAGCAGGGAATACCATACATTACATAATTGATATAATGACTGGGTACTACATTACTGTTTAATGACCCAATAGAAGAATACATGAGAACTTCAATCCCCTTCAACTTGAAAGTTCTCTTAGGAAATTCACATGGCCTGACCAGATAGCTACAATATTAGTCACCATCAATTTTATGTACCCAATTTTAAACAGTAGTTTAGATTTTAAAACTTGATGTTTGTATTTTTAAATGGTCCCCATTTTGTTCTATTCGTCGTCAAGAAGGATCAAATACAACGATTTTTATCAGGAAAACATTAGTATATTAATTATGGCACTAGTACTTTTTCTCCTTCATTAAAATTTGAACACCAATTATTTAAGTCTTTTAACCCTAATTAACTTAAATCAGTCGAGGTACAAAGATAGTTGACGGTGTTAAAGAAATATTACTTTCGTCCTAATTATAATTTTTTTTTTTTTGAAGGAAGTCCTAATTTTAACTATTTTTTGACAAATATATATTTAAAAATTATATAGTATATAACTTTTTATATTTTGTGTATTAATGTTTTAAAATTGTACCTCTAATAATATTTTAGTTGTCTGATGACAGCAAAAGGTAGCAAATTAATTAGATATATTTTTTTATAAAAATAACTCATGTATCTATTTTTTTAAAATGACTTATATTCACATACAACTTTTTTTTTTTTTAAAGAGACTACTAATAAAATCCACACCCAGTAAATATTGAGAAGTGAAAAATTGTAAATTCGAACCGATATGCCAGGATATCAAACGTCACAACAATATTTTATCATCTAAAATGTTTTATTTTTTTGACAAAATCCGAGTTGTACGACATAATTTTATTTAAAAAATAAACATAATATTAAAGTTGGGGAATGATTTATAATTCAAGGAACGTTAGCGATGCTTCTTTTTGAACATTCTCTCTAACATCACTCTTTTATTGAATGAAACCAATGCACATCTTACTATTTTGTGTGGATTTTATTTATAAATTATAGACTCACAAACCAATAAGAGAGGGACTATTATAGATAATGTTTAAAAGAGTGTTTTTTTTCTTTCTGAAAGAGTGTTATTAACATTATTCTTATAATTTATATGTGGAGAATATAGCATAAGGACATAGTGGACTTTGTAACCACTATGTAGATCGATGTGTGCTTTTGTGGAAGTATTAGTGGTGTGGGATGTGGCGTAGGCCATACTTGAGAAAAGCTTCTTTTTATTTATTCCTTCACGCCCACCGTCATACAATTATGACTGTTTGTCAATAATATTTGGCCACTTGCTTTTCAAAATTTGTCTCAGCTTGCAATGCCATAGCATATCTATTATTACTTGGTATACACGCTGCATGGTTTCTTCATGCAATTACCTAACGCCACCTTTAATTTCCCAATATGTAGTTTATAAATCGGTGTCAACAACTATATTGTTTTTTTCTCCAGATTATATATTGGATTAATTACAATCACTATAGCATTTCCATATTTGTTATAACATTTATCCTGTCAAAAATAAACAACTAAACAAGCAACTAAATAAACAGGAAACATGTAGAACATACGAGAACATTTGTTAGCCTATGAGGGAAAGTTCTTCTGAGTTATATTATTACATTGAGTTAAGAATAATCACACAAACTGATTTTAATTTTTTAGATAGATAATTGTTACCTTCTCTCTATATTTCTCCTAATTCTTCTTTCATTGAAAATGAGTCACATCTTTTTATTTTATCTATTTTTTTTTAATTTTACGTAACTAGTTTTCATGATCAAGTTTTCTTTAGTACTCCCTCCGTTCCTTTTTAATTATCACTTTTGGGTTTTATACACAAACCAAGACAACAATTACATTTTACTATTTTTGATACAACAATTTATCTTTTTCCTATAATAACCTTCATCATTTAATATTTCTTTCATATATTTCTCTCTCTGCAATAAATAATCAAGGGTAATAAGGGCAAAACAACATTTAATGTTGTATTGAATTTTGAAAGTGACAGTTAATTAGAAACAAAAAAATTCTGCAAAAGTGACAATTAAAAAGGAACGGAGGGAGTATTTTTTTTATCTCATCGGAGAAAGAGAATCCACACACATGAGATTCAACACCACATTTTGACCTAAAATCTTAAGATATTGAGTTTGAGTCATCTAACAATTATATGTTGCTTTACATACTTTTTTATTTGTGAGATTTTCCGTGTCCTTGATCCAACACCACGAATCTCACCTACTCCCCCATCAAGTCGGACCAAAGTGGATACCTCTATACAACCATGAAAGGGAACTCGTATCCAAAGATACCATGCAACTTTCAAGTGAGACTGAACACCATATCTTCATCTAAAATCTTAAGAAATTGAATTTATAGGTCCTATTATATGTTGTTCAACATCTACTCTTCTATCCAATTTAAAACTAATTCGCACTTGACACATCACAACAACATTAAGACAAACATACATACTAAAGAAGTTTTTTTTTTCTTTTGAAAAAAATAAAAAACGTTTCACTATCTGTTTGATTTGGGAGGAATTTTTTTCTTCTTCTTCTTCTATTTCTTGTTTTTATTTTTAATTACAAAAGTAATATGTTTAATGTAGAATTCACAATAGAAATTTCATTTCGGCAAGAATAATCTTTCAAGAAGCTAGTACTCATTTCGTGTTGGACTTGAATAACATTTGATCTGGAAACTAAGCTCGCCGTTGATGGCAATATAAAAAAGCTATATTTTATCGCAAAGTATATTTTTTCGAAGAATCGAGAAATTCTAGTTGTTTAATCTTTTTTCATGTTAGAGTTTGTTAATAGATAGATAAACTGATAGAGTGACTCCCAAGTCACAACTTAAGTAAGACAACTCCATGAGTAATGTTGGTCTACCACAATTTTACAAACTAATATACTAATTTGGAAGAGATATTTATATTTAATGTCTAATTGTGTCTCGAACATAATTATCTCGTGAGAAAATCCAAAAAAGAAAATTAATTTCGTACTAAAAAGTAAAAACGGAAAATGTTTTCTAAGTTAATTGAGTTTTGTTTTAGAGGTAAAATAATTGCATATTACCAAGGGAACATCAATCAGCAACACCAATGAAAGAAAAACAGTAGAAACAGTCAACATCAACATTAAATTAAAGAAAGGTAAAAAGATTCATGAGAATGAATGGTTGCTTTCAAAAAGTCTAGACCTTTCCTCATCTATAAGAAATTCCATTTCCCCATCTATAAATTCAGTTCTTCTTTTTATCACTTCCAACATATATAATAGAAAGTGCTCTTCCTCAAATTAACTATTCTGCCACCACTATCCCAAATTAAAGATAAAAATAGATATGGTAGAACTTTCTTAAATTAGTCTTTTTTTTTATTAATTATTTCAATTAGTCTATTTGTTTATAGTATTGTATTAATTTAATTTTAACACCAAATTTAATTTGTTTTTGCTAGGAAGAAGCAAGGGTGCAAGTTTGGGAAGGCTATGTAGATTGGAGGAACAGACCAGCCATCAAAGGACATCATGGTGGAATGCTTGCTGCCTCCTTTGTTTTGGGTTAGTACAATCACATTAATTTCTTTTATGTTTCTTTGATTTCCAAAATGTTAATTAACTACAATATTATATTAGATGTTTTGTAAGTAGATATACATAACATATTCTAATTTTTCTACAGCTGTGGAGGTATTGGAGAACCTAGCATATCTTGCAAATGCAAGCAACCTTGTTTTATACCTTTCCAAGTTTATGCACTTTTCACCTTCTAGCTCTGCCAACATTGTCACCAACTTCATGGGAACAGCTTTCCTACTTGCTATTCTTGGTGGATTTCTTGCAGATGCTTTTTTCACTACTTATTCCATCTACTTAATAAGTGCTGCAATAGAATTCATGGTAAGTTTTTATCCTATTTAAGCTTCTATGTTTTTCTTCTGTGTTTGAAGTTAATATATTAGCTTTGCAGGAAAATGCTTCAAGACTTTCAATTTCACCGGAATACAGATTACTGGCTTCTATATCAGACACATAACAATTAAAAATAAAGAATCATAATAAGATAAAATTAGTGTTACACCATAATTTTCAATGAAAGGATTGAATGTGGAAAGAAGGTGTACATAATATTACTCCTTTAGGTTGTGATTTTAAGTAGGTAATTACAAATTACCCTATAGTAAGGAGGAATTATACCTATGGAATATGTTGAAGAGGGTGAATTCTAGAAGAATGAAGCAATAAAAATGCGTGAGACACATGATCAAGATTTTGATTGACAACCACAAAGTATTGTCAATAGTACAATCCCCACTAGATGGGACCCTTTTTCAATTTTCAACATCACAAAAAAAAGGACAGAAAATAAGAAAGACAAAAGAAGCATGACCATTTTGATTTGGAAAAAATGGACCTCATGAAATTGAGCCTATTTTCCAAGTAACTTTAGCATTAGGCCTTATTTTGATAAATAACTTAATTAGATGTTTATAACATAAGCGTTTATCATAAAAATGTTTTTGTTTTGGTTACAATCATATAAATGTTTATATATAAACTATTTTTAATAATGAAAGATAAAATAAAATAAAGTCAACTTATGTATATGTCATAAGTTATTTTCATACGCTCTTTCAAATAGTCCCACACCATATGCCAATAGATAAGTTTATATAAGTCAATCCAAACAACCTTTCAATCATATCATATAATATCATATCAAACAAATAAGTTAACCAAACAAAGGAAGCATTGATTTATTACATATATTGAGATTAGTTTAATGAAATTGTCAAATAATTGAAGCATGTTAAGGAATAACTGAAAAAATATAACATTTCCATGATGTTATCAAGATAGTAATTAAGTTGAGAGTGAGATGAACAGGGTCTACTAGTGCTTACTATACAAGCTCACATACCACCACTCAAACCACCAAACTGTGTTATGGGAAGCACCAACAGTTTATGCAAGACAGTTCAAGGTGGAAAAGAAGCTATGCTATTTGCAGGACTCTATCTTGTGGCACTTGGAGTTGGGGGAATAAAAGGTTCACTTCCTCCTCATGGAGCTGAACAATTTGATGAGACTACACCAGAAGGAAGAAAGAAAAGGTCTGAATTTTTTAATTACTTTGTCTTCAGCCTGTCATGTGGTGCATTGTTTGCAGTGACTTTTGTGGTGTGGATTGAAGACAACAAAGGATGGCAGTGGGGTTTAGGTGTGTCCACTGCTTCAATATTGCTCTCCATTACTGTTTTTCTTCTTGGTACACACAAGTATAGAACCAAGGTTCCAGCTGGAAGCCCCATCACACCTATGTTTAAGGTATACTTTAGAGGATCCTGATTCCCTGCAGTTAGAGAAGCAGGCATTTGAAGGAATAGACTCTATGCTTGAAAAAATTTCAGTCGTTTGATGAAGATTGTTTGGATTATATTTTAAGTCATGTTAAAACGTGAACCATCCAATCCATATGAGCGACTGTGAGATTGGCCGATGCATGAAATCCACATCCATGTTTTAAGCAACTACTAAAATTATAGAGCAAATATATAGATTGGTCCTCGAAATCGAAAATATTGGTCAAAATAGTCATGCAATTTTGTCAATTCAAAAATACATGTCTAAAATTGTAGACTATCATTCGAAATAGTCCCTCTGTTAACTTTTGTCATTAGATGCTATGATGTGACACGTTAAATAAACACGTTACATTGCACGACGTGAGCTCATTAGAGACTAATTTGCCTATGAAATTTGTGTCATCAAAGGAACAAATTTGTCGGTAATTGCAATTACAAATGGATTAGTTCCTCGAGAGATCTAAATTTTACAGGTAAATCAGTCTATGGTATGATGTAATTAATGTGAGATCAACATGTAGGGTCTGCATATTCAATTAATGTGTCACCTCATAGTTCTAACTAAAAAAGTTATTAGAGTGACTATTTTGACTGATGCTCTGTAAATATAGGGACATATTTGTTTATTTGCATGCAAAAATTAGGGACTATTTTGACAGATATGTACGATTACAATGAATAATTTGCTTATTCACTCAAACAATATATAATAAGATGACTGGTCAAAGAGACTAAACAAGCTGCTTTGAATTTGATGATGACAGGTTCTTGTGGCAGCAATTTGCAATAACTACAAATCAAGGAATTCATCAGCCAATGCCATCACTAGCATGCCAATAACTACATCCTATACAGCTGAAATAGGAGATGGAGAACAAACCAATACTAGAAAAGAGATGATGACAGATCACCAAACACCATTAACACAAAGCCTAAAATGCCTCAACAAAGCAGTGATTGAACCAGTTCACCCAAAATTAAAATGCACAGTAAAAGAAGTAGAAGATGCAAAAATTGTATTAAAAATTCTTCCCATATTCATGTCAACCATAATGCTAAATTGTTGTTTAGCTCAATTATCAACATTTTCAGTTCAACAATCATCCACAATGAACACCATGATTGGTTCCTTCAAAGTCCCTCCAGCATCTCTACCTGTATTCCCTGTACTCTTCATCATGATCCTTGCACCACTCTATAACCATGTCATTGTTCCATTTGCTAGAAAAATAACCAAAACTGAAATGGGAATAACACATCTACAAAGAATAGGGACAGGTCTATTTCTATCAATTGTAGCTATGGCTGTTGCAGCATTAGTAGAAACCAAAAGAAAGAAAACAGCTACTAAATATGGTTTGTTGGATTCAACAAAACCTCTTCCTATAACATTCTTATGGGTGGCTTTACAATATTTGTTTTTAGGTTCAGCTGATCTTTTTACATTGGCTGGTATGATGGAGTTTTTCTTCACTGAGGCACCTTGCAGTATGAGGTCTTTAGCTACATCACTTTCTTGGGCTTCATTGGCTATGGGATATTTTCTTAGCACTGTTCTTGTGTCTGTTATCAATAAGGTGACTGGAGCATTTGGACATACTCCTTGGCTTTTGGGGGAAAATTTGAATCATTATCATCTTGAGAGGTTCTATTGGTTAATGTGTGTGCTTAGTGGATTCAACTTTGTTCATTATCTCTTTTGGGCCAATTCCTACAAATATAGATCTTCACCAAACCATGGATGCTAGAACTAGAAGAGCCATATATATAACCATTTATTTTTATGTAGCTTAATAATGTCCTTTATATATACCACGAGAGATATGTATGGACTAATATTGAATTGTTGATGCAGTTACCTTTCACTATATTATCATTTATTTATCACTTGTATGCTTATTAATTTAATCAATGTACTACCATATTTTATAAATTGAAGAGATAAATAATAATTTGGTCTTTAATTTGTTTTATGCTGTAGGTTTCTGTTGATTATAGAAGTGGATAGGGGGGTGGGTGGGTGGATGTGTTTTTGCATCATGATTTTAAGAGATTTTTTAACTTTTGAAAAGAAAATAAAAAGAAAATAGTTATTATGGTCCTGACTTTGCATTTCACAGATACAATGGTCTTTGACTGGTTAAAATACGAAATAGTTCATGGATGTGCCAACTCTGTTAACCACTTTAGTTCTTGACGTTATAAATGGTCGTACACGGTTGAGGTGACAATTGTTTTGGCTGACAAGGATGTATGACGTGCCATAAGGAAAAAAGTGAAAGTAAAAAAATCGAAATTAGGTACAAACACAAAACCTAAATCACTAAATCCCATCTAATTCTCTCTTTTGTTTAAAATCGAATTTGTCGGTGCAAACTCCATTTAATAGCAAAATCGAACCTTCCATCGGATACCAAAATCGAATCACATGATGATGGATGTTGGTACAAACTCGTCCCAACGGAGCATTGTTTATTCGTCAAGAACCGAGTCATCTTCTTCAATGCAACTGTTGTGTGGTTGCGGGAGATTTAAGGTTAGACGCATTGCACAAACCGCTGCTAACAGGGGAAGACCATTTTTTGCATGTTTATGAAGGTATGTTTGGTCTCTGCAGTCTTTCTTTGTATACCTTAGTGATGAGTGATAATTTTTTGGGTGGGTACTGTGGATACTAAATGTTAAATCAATTTTCGGATGCTATGAGCTTGGTTCTAATTAAATCAATGTTGAATGTAGTATAAATATCAAATTGCATGCAGAGATACTCTTACGTATGTGTCTGTATTTATTAATTTAGAGTACTTAAAATATCAATGTATTTTATATGTGTGTACTTGATAAGCTATCTGTTTTGTACTCATGGTAGATTTTATTCGTAAATATGCGTATAATTTTTTTTCCATCCCTAATTTCTGCCATCGTTGCTGTTATTGTTTTTCTTCTTAAATCTACTATTACTATTATATTCATTTATCTCTTTTATTTATATATTTTTTGTTCTTTTAACAACTAATTGCTAGCATTTGTCACAAAAAAAATCTTTATTTTAAGGATAAAACCTGAGTGCATTTCATTACATGTTTTTCGTATGATTCTTTCACATAAGATTCACTTTTTTTTTATATAACAATCGCCTTTTGTGACTTTAAAAAACCTTGAGAAAAGTGTGGATTTGAGAAATCATAGGTAGTTGCGAGTATTTTATGCAAAGAACCACGCAAAAATCATTTAAGAAAATGCACATTAGGTTTATCCTTCAAAGCATAAACTTAGATGCTTTTTGTATGATTCCTAACTAAACTACTCATCATTTTCATACATCTACAATTTTTTCAAAGTTTGTTACAGGCACAAAAGGTGTATAAATAGCTAAGAACCATATGAATAACCCATTAGAAAATTCACATAAGTTTTGCTTTTAATTCTAACTATTTTTGTTTCTCAGTTTTCTCCTTCATTACATTTCATTTTAAATTATATTTAATTAGGCATAATTTTTGTCAAATTTAATAGATAATTGATTCATTTTATAAATAATAAATTGATAGATAAAAATTTAGATAATTATTTGTATTAATCAAATTTATATATTTATATGGAAATAATTTATGGGGTGAGGTCAAAACATTAATTTGCAACGGTCAAATTATCTTAACCGTTGGATCTAAAACTCATCTTTGACTCCTCACCTATAAATAGAGCATTCATTGCTTACATCTACTCACACCAAAAGTTCTCTTGAGTTGTCAAAGAACTTTTCTCTCTTCTCCCTCCTTTATCTTGTGTTGATGAGCTATTCTTTTCTTCTCCCTCTTTTTTTGTCCCTTCGGATTTAAAGAGTGTTCTTAAGGCCATAGTTCCTTCGGTTTATAATGTCCCTTCAAAATTAACATTGGTCTTAAGAACATAGTCCCTTCGGTAAATTTTTCCATTTGAAAATAAGAGTATTATTAAGATTATAATCCCTTTCGATATATACTATCCCTTCGAAAATAAGAATGATCTTAATAATATAGTCCATTTTTATGTTTTATGCCCTTGAAGAAGTTAGAGGTTAGAGTGGTGGAAACACCAAATTAGAGTGGTCCTAGTACCATATAAGAGTGGTTTTAGTACCATAATAAAGTGGTATCAATGCCATATTATAGTGGTGTTAGCACCATATTTAAAGGTTTCTAGAACAGATCCTACAATGTACAAGGACTATGAAACAGTTGTAGCTGAGCTGTTTTATCCTGGGGACGTCGTGGTTGATAATCTTCTTGCATAAGGAATGACATAAAGGAAATACCGTGTGTAGCAAAGGAATAACACATAAATTTGGGGTAACTCAGAAGAGCTTTGTAGATTTCTAATGCTATATTTTCTTTGGACAAGGCCTCAATCACTTAAATAGATCTCTAGAGCATCTTCTAAAAATATGTAACTATGTATTACATCTTATAGTTTTCATTGATTTGAGCACACACATCAAAAGACACAAAATAACTTTGTTCATCAGTTCATAATCAAAACTAAAAATCACAAAATAACTAAGATCATAAAAAACAAGATGTAGGAGATAGAACAACAAAGACAGTCTCATAAGACAGAAAGATTTCAAAAATTCAGAATACACAATTTAAAAAAAAAAACCAACATGGAAATTCAAATTAAAAATCAATCACATCTAAATTTAAAAACAAAAGAAACAGTGTTCGTATTATAATCCAAAAACATAAAATAAATTTGTTCATCAGTTCATATCAAAACTAAATAATAAAAAAACAAGATGTAGAAGATAGAACAACAAAGACAATCTCATAAGACAGAAAGATTTTCAAAAAAACCAACATGGAAATTCAAATTAATATTTAATACATACTTAGTTGACTTTCCGGGAATGACCTCTTCCAAAGAGTAACTGAGGATGGTAATCAAAGAGAGATTAGCAATCTTGTTTGTCTTTGAATTTTCAGGCAGCAAGTTAAAATTTACCATGGCTCTAAGTTTCTTCCTACTATCGCTGGCTGTGAACCTAAACCAACATTAAACAATAATCAAGAATCGAAAATCGAAAATAAAAAAAAAAGGGAAGAAAAGACAAAAACTTTACATAATGATGTTATTTTCTGTGGTTTTGACGTCAAGAACTTGAACATTGATAGTTGTCAATGGCTTGTTCGAAATCATACTATCGATAGCACCGAATGTAATACACTCTTGCAAAGGTACATGCGGTTTGTGTTCCACAAGAGAGCGTTGAGGAGGAGCCACGGCTTGGCATTTGTCGACAACAATGTACCTATGAAAAAACGCAATGACATTAAAATAGATAAAACAAAAAACAAAATTTAACATGAAAAAGGGAAAAAGGTATACTTTTTCGATTTCCCTGTGATATTCTTGACTCTATAGCCAATGATTCGAATGAATGCGAAATTCTTGAGGGTCTTAATTCGAGGGCACCGGTTCGAAATACGAACAAACACTGCTTCCAAAGTCATGGTTCCATCGTTGATGGAAAATTGTAACTCCTTCCTTTTCGTTTTGAGATTAAAGATTTGTACCACAATATCAAGGGGGGAAGACGGGTCAGGCATGGGATTAGAAAGCATAATTGATATTGCTTTAGGGGTGACGGGATTTGACAGCCTCGATTGACGAAGAAACAACATTGGGGATTGGAAAAGGTAAACTAGGGTTTGTGATGATTAGGGTTGGGAAGAGAGAGAATGGAAAGAAGTTTTAAGAGGCGTGATTTGAAAGCGATGTGATTTGCTCTTGATAATTTATTTTCTTCAAATTGAAGTGATTCTTTCTTCCATTTATTGTATTTTTCTGTGGTGTGAAGCTGATCTGTTTTGACAGGCATGCAATGTGCATGAAAGCAATGTACATTTCATGCACTATTTCAGTTTTTTTATAAATGAATTTTCCTGCTAAAAAAATTAGAAGCATGATAATTTACAAATCTATACATCAAAATTATAATTACCGTTTGTAGTTGGAAAAAATTCTCATAATATTTACTTATGCTATTTTAGAATGGTTGGTTCTTCCCTAGATGCATATATATAGATGGGAATTGATTATTCTATCGTTTTATTTAATATATTCTATAAAAATATAAATGTGCACCATGCAAGACTTATATTTAAAAAGTCAACCAATTCTCCACTACATCATTCACTCAATTTGTGATTTTTACGGGGCTTCTGAGAGATATAATAATAATAATAATATGTTTTGATATGTCATACATCGACATTTCCAATAAGAGCAACTCTCTTATTAAATTTGTAATTCTTTTAAATGTATTAATTTATATTGTTAAATTCATGTCATAAACATTTTTTTCATTTTTAATATAGATCGGTCTAACCCGAGTGATCCGATTCTATCTGCTTTAATACATGTGCATTTTTTATATAGAAATTGAGTTAAAAAACGGAATCATCCGACTCATGCATGTAGTTCAACTACTGACCCAATATTTTTAGTAATGATTATGGATTATTTATGATAACCGGTCAGAGATTCAAACTCATGTCATGTTAGTAACTTCAAAGAATTTTGACCACCAATGCATTGCTGCTTTTGTGATATCATTTGGCTTCCACTACATGATATCCAATATTAAACTCCCTTTTCAAAAAACCAATTAATTCCTTTTCCTTTCTTTTCAAACGGTTTTGAACCATTTTTCTCCTTCGCAATCTAAACCCAAAAGTCTGTGGTTTTCATTCATTTCTTCACCTTTACACCGTAATTTATACAGTAACTTTTTCCTTTGATGTGTATTTTGAATTAGCCCATTGTTTAAATTTTGCTCATTGTTTAAATTTTATATGATGAGTTCCAACTTCTGTGCACTTTGATCATTGTAGTCTTTATTGAATTGTTGTACATAATACATTTAAATATGTCGACAACTAATAATATAGTCAACTTCATGCTTATGTATGAAAATCGAAACAAATTCGTGCATCGCACGGGTCTAGGTCTAGTTATTTTAAGCATTTGAACATCATTTCAATAACGAGGTGAAGGTTTGAAAGTAAAACTTCGATTGCTTTATGGCTGATCCATTCTTCCTTTTGAAGAAGGGGACATGCATGGTTTCAAAATAGTGCCTTGCATAGGAGAAACGACATAACATTTTTTTATCAAAAGATATCTGAAGAAATAAATATGTTAAAACCCAAAACAAAAATTAAAATCTAAACCAAATTAGAAGCTAATCAGAACAGAAAAAAAGGCTTACTTTTTAATGTGACAGTGATATTCTTTACAATATAATTGAGGATTCGAATTAGACCAAAGTTCTTAATTAACGGTAGAATCTCTGGACATTAATGTCGAGAAAGAACAACTTCTATCATTATGAATCTAGTTACGACCAGTTATGTTTTTAAGGGATGCAAACATCTCTACATAGCTGGGTCTCCAAATTTTAATTTTCTTTTTAATATATAATACACGTAAAAAAGTCAATAAATACTAATAACACGGTAATAATCTCGAATTTGTTGATACAGCCGGGTGATAAGTTTATGCGTTCCTTTTCCCGTGGTCCTCTTCTTACAATTCACTCCAACTGTTCTCAACTTGCTAAACTATATATTTACAAATGAAACACAATATATATATTTTTCTTATTTTTTTAGAGCAATTCTTGTATTTTTTTCTCATCTAAAATAGTAAAGTTTTAACAACAAACATTATAATTATTCACTCAAAAAATAAAATTAAACAAATATTACAAACATTTTTTCCTCTTTTAAAAAAATTGTGTTTTTTTTCCTTCTTGGGGTCTATCTTTACTAGAGAGCCGAGACTCCAATTTCATAGGGATGACCCTGGATACGACATAAAAATCATTGTAGAGATGATGTTTCGGGTGACAATATTTATTATTCTTGGTTAGTTTGGGAAGAACCATAATTACGGTGTTTGAGCTAAAAGTATAAAATCACGGATGGGGAGGTTGGTTTGCAAAGAACCGAAAATTAGGATAGACTGGACCGTCCCTATAAAATTGGAAGCTCGGCTCTCATAATAAAAATAGGTCCCTAATAAAATAAAAACACAATTCTGTGAAAAAGAAAAAATTATTGTAATTATTTGAAATAGCTTTCTAAATTGATTGATTAAGTGATTATACAAATTGGATGATGTGAAGTTGCAAGGAATATATAAGTGCATGCATTTTATGCGATGGCTATGGGCCGCTGAATTTATTTGTCAATTGGGAATGTTGGAGTAGCATGGCGTCTAGTAAGTGTGAAATTCTGACACATAGAAAAGATGTTGAACACGATGTCAAGACAAGCAAGATGTCAAGCGAGAAATCAAGACATCGTGACAACACAAATAACAAACAACATTTCAAATAATAAAAGCAGAAGGTAAAAGGCACAAATTGTTTGTTAATCCAGTTCGGTGCAATGTCACCTACGTCTGGGGGCTACCAAGCCAGAAAGAAAATTCACTATAACAGTATTAATTTGAAGCGTACATAAAAATTATCCCCAATCTACTAGCTTCTCACTTAATCACTACCCGTGCAATTTCTATCTAAGACTCTCCTAGATATGAGATCCCCCTCCCACTTCCTCTCAATCACAATCCCAGTGATCGAGTCAATAGATATAACAGTAATGGAGACACACTCCTTGACAGTAGAATCCACTTGTGCTTACAAGCTTACGAGTGATTCAGAGTTTACAACTCAACTAATTAGTCCAGCTATAATATCAACGAGATACAAGAGTGGCTCACAAATAGCAAAGATAGACTAAAACCCTAATTAACTCTTTTGTAAAATGACGGCTTCAGTAACAAATTAGGTCTTGAGTCTTCCTTTATATAGCCTAAATGAACAATGGGTTATGCTTCTAGAAACAACACGCTTCTTGGTCAACTCTCCGCGTGAAACAAATCTTCAGAGAATCTTCAGGAATCTCACGCTTAAAAACAACCTCCAAGAAAGCGGAACAAGGTATGTTATGATGTCGCACCAACATGTCAAGACATCTTGTCCGACATCTTGCTAGAACTCTTGTTTTTAACAAAATGCGGCCAACACAAATCTATAAACCTAACAAAGTGGAAAGGTTTTTAGCTAATTTGGCATGCCACGGTTTGGTCAATTTTAAAAGTGGACAATATGGTAGAAGAGGTCAAAGTGTTGTCGTGGCATTGGAGTTTAACCCGACTTAATATCTCGACTTATATGTGTTATGAATGGTGTTGAAATCTCAAAGATTGTCTATTGAGAGGGATTACATAGGTATGATGTTGGAACACATGTAGTGTTATAGTATGAATTAAAAAAAAAATCTCATGTCAACCTTCTCAATTATTGCTCATTTATGAGGTGAGGTCAAAACATTAATTTGTAACGGTTAAATTATCTTAACTGTTGGATCTAAAACTCATCTTTGACTCCTCACCTATAAATAGAGTTTTCATTCCTCACTTCTACTCACACCCAAAGTTATTTTGAGTTGTCAAAGAACTTTTCTCTCTTCTCTCTCATTTATCTTGTGTTGACGAGCTATTCTTTTCTTCTCCCTCTTTTTTTGTCCCTTCGGATTTAAAGAGTGTTCTTAAGGTCATAGTCCCTTCGGTTTATAATGTTCCTTCAAAATTAAGAATGGTCTTATGAACATAATCTCTACGGTAAATTTTTACATTTCAAAATAAGAGTATTATTAAGATCATAGTCCCTTTCGACATATATTGTCCCTTCGGAAATAAGAATGATCTTAATAATATAGTCCATTTTTATGTTTTATGCCCTTGAAGAAGTTAGAGTGGTCTTAGTACCATACAATAGTGGTCTTAGTACCATAATAAAGTGGTATCAATGCCATATTAGAGTTGTGGTAACACCATATTTGAATGTGTATTTCTAGAACAGATCTTACATTGCAGTAAGACTCTGAAACAATTGTAGTTGGACTGTTTTATCTTGGGGGTGTCGTGGTTGATGTCTGCTTGCACAATCTTGGGCAGTGCCACAAAACATAGAGAGCGACCTAGTCCGCGACTCAGCCTAGTAATCTCTTCGGTGATAGGAAAATATTTTTTAACTAATTTTGACTATTGTTCCAACATATGTTGTGTTTGTTGCGGGTAGTGATGTGTTTGGGGAATCAGATCCAGTTTTCTAATGGTGGGCAAAGGTTCTTTGGTGGTGGGTCTGATTGTTTGTTGATGCTCGGTTATAATGGCTATTCCTTATATTGGTTCAACAATGCTTGTTCCTTCGGTTGCAGATTGTTTTTTTTCCCTTACACTGGGGTTTTCTGTTGCGGGCTGCTGCGTGCTGTTTCCATGTCAAAAGGTTGTTCTGTTGGTAAGCTTTGGCATAACTATGGTACTGCATTTTGGAGGGTTAATATCATGACTACATGTTCATAACTTGGTGCTGGTTTTTTGTTGTTCTGCATGTATACGGCGCTCCTATATCCTTCTCTTTCTTACTCTTTGCGACCAGCTTGCAAGTATGAGATTTAATAATATTGGTTGATTAAAAAAAAGACTATTATCACACATGTTGCCTTCTTCTTTCCCTCTGAGTTCTACGGAAGTTTATAAGGGAGACCTTTTGAGGAGGGGAATATAGGAAAAATAGAAATTCTTTTTACAAGTTGGTTAGAAAGTGTCATCGTAGAGAATGATAAATTATTGTTTATGATTATTATATTTTTAATATAGAGAGTTTTTTTTTAACAATATAAATTGAATTTGGAGAATTTAACCAAACCTCTAAAACCCTTCAAAATTCTCCTTCAATATAATATTTTAGTTTCTTCAAATTAGAAGAATTTTATACTATGAAGAAAAATAACCGTTAAAAAATCCCCCTCCCAAAGCTCTTCATTCCTTCCACTTCATCCTTTCCTTTTTTCAAAGTTCTTCTCTCCACTCATAAACTCCCAAACACACCTTTAGCGAATCTTAATAATTGGATCATAAAGTGTCATAGAACCGCCAAATTATATTGTTTTTAGCAAGTAATTTTGTTCTTCTATAGACGAAATGACAAACATCTGAAATCCACACACAAATGTGAGTTATTGGGTTCGAACTCATGTGAAAAATATCCAACCTAACAATATTGACATAATGACATTGCCATTTAAGCCGGACCTTACCAGTAGCTGATGACACTCTATCATTACTAGTTTAGTAGATGTTGTAGCAACAAAAGTAAGTATTTATGTTATCGTCTCCACAAGGACTGGTGCGATATTCTAGGCCGTTCAACAATCAATATCGTTCTGAGCTAGGGTTGTCGGGTATTTTGTTGTTTCATACACTATCAAACTAAGAATTTATGAATGGGATGAGAGTTAACAGGGAAATAAGTATGCTGGGATTAAACTTCATCAACCTACTCGTACGTATTCTCGGATTTGGGTTGCGGATTCTAATTATCACTCGATATTATCACATATTGCTCAACAACATCATTCGTGTCCAAATGATATTGTGATTTCTATTGGGTCGTTTAATTGTCGATGTCTCGCACGATTGAACGGTCCAATAGTCGATTGTATCGTTGTATCGTCGATGTCTCGCACTATACAATGATACAAAAGCTTTAAGTTTCAATATT
>Ga0228711_1004191_pt1 | contig 22261 bp, 15 predicted proteins | sample MedpolnodulmetaG_2_FD_177996 | JGI IMG/M metagenome (GOLD analysis project Ga0228711, IMG submission 177996) | Root nodule microbial communities from Medicago polymorpha collected in Santa Monica, California, United States - brown nodules | ecosystem: Host-associated > Plants > Roots > Nodule...
TAGAAGTATGCAAAAGAATTGATTTCATCACATTAATTTTGATATTCCAGAGGCCACACTACAAGAGCCCTTTAGCCAAAGACCTTATAACTTGATTTTCAAAGATGGATTTGTCAACAGAACATTCGTCAACTTCCAAGGAAAGTGAATGTACATGGCAGAAAGAATGTCCACCATTGTCTGATTGTGTGAGTAATAATGTAGAAAGAGGCAAGCAGACGGAATCACTGTCCATGTGTATTCAACGAAATGTTATTAATACACCGGTACATAAGATCTCCCCTCCACATTCTGTTAGCAGCGTTGAAAGCCCTGACTTGAAAATTGTTTCTTGTATGGATAGTTTGTTGACACACACTCCTGCACAGTCAGCACATGAGAGATTGTTGCTCGGTTCTGATGTTAAGCTTCAAAAAATGACTGCCCAAAAGTCAGGGTCGTGTTTTAAGCCTGCAAAGAGAGTGCTCGACTTTACCCTCACAGAAGGCAGTGATGATTTGGATAATAGAGTATACATGTCTAAACCTAGCAGAGGATGTTCTGAGGAGTTCAAATCCTTTGATTCTGTTTCCCCACCTCAGGAGGTATGCGCCTGCTATCTAGTTTTGGTTTTAATTTTCGACTTTTCCCTAAAATCATACTTTGATACTCACTTATTATTCTATTTTGTACCTTTCATTCTATGCTTTCCGGAGAGCTTGCAAAGAAAGCAATTTATTTTCCTGACATTTAGTAGTTCATGTTAAATTCTAACTAGTAAGTGGTGTACTCATCATGTTAGAACAATCACTCTGTTCTATGCGCAGCGAAAGTGCTTATAGAAATAAGCTGTTTTGGAGCAAGATGAAAAACTAACAGAAAAATTAAGAACTGAAACAGAGAGAAAATAATGAAGGGAGAAATTTTATTGATTCACACAACTACTACTTATTTACAACACATGAGAGAGTGTATTTATACAACTAGATGTTGTAACAAACATCTCTAACTAACTACATCAGAGTCTGCACATCAGACTCTGTCTTCAGAGGCTTCACCTCAGAACCACTGCTTCAGAAGCACTGTTCAGAGGCTCCACTTCAGAAGTTTTATTTCAGAGGCGCTCTTCAGAAGCATTCTTCAGAAGCGCTCTTCAGAAGCATTCTTCAGTTATTGATTACTCTTCTAATACATCATATATTCATGCATGAAAAACAGGAGCTTTAGAGATTGTTATAAGATAATGAATATATTGGGTGAGAAACTTGTCGAAGATTTAGAGTGAAACATCGAGGATGGTTATACAAAAACAGTAATGTATTTATTTGTAACACTTGTAATATCGTAGTTTAGTCGATTTCTTAGATTGGCTGTGTCTAATAGTTTGTTTAATAATAGGTTTATAGTGGAGATGGTTTAAATTTTTAGAATACTCCTTTCTTTCTATATTGACGATAATAAAGGGATATACTAACTGCACTTCATTCATTTTGTATTTTCTTACTATTCTCCCATGTTCCGGCTCCATTAAAATCTGTTGTTTATTCATTGTTCACAAGTATATGCGTGTACTCTGTGTTTATATGTGTTCATACTTAAGCATATTCTTGATATCTAATATCCCTTACTTGCACACTTCGCATCTGATCAACATTATTTTCCTTAATTTTCTTTTTTGTTAAAGCAAATTTTTTTCTCATGAAAGTATTCGATTTCTTGTTAATTGGTTTCTTGATGCAGGTAGATGAGAACCTTGGTCATTCTTTTCAGAAAATCAATGTAGATCAACATTGTTTGGATGCATCGGATAACAACAGTCCGTCATCATTGGTGGAACTGGTTAATGTGATTGATTCTATATTTGACTCAGTCAAAAGAACTTCAATCACAAAAGAGGAGCTCTTGCAAAAGATAATGATGAACTGTTTAGATTTTGTTGAGATTAGTATGTTCTAATTCTATTTATTATAATGTACATGTTTTCTTGGTAATAAACATTCTGGCTAACTAATCTTGTCCTCCCAACAGGAGCAGCTGAAGAACAAATTGAGATTGGCTTTGCAAGAAGGTGGTTTCTTCTGGAGACACTATGTACTGGTGGGTCTCTTTGCTTTTATGAGTAAACCTTCGTGCTTTTAGAGTATCAGTCTTTTATAGAGATGTGAAAATTTGAGTCTGACTTAACATAAACTTCAGCCTTCTTTGAGCTATAAAAAAACACAATTACATATATCATGGATATAATGGAATAATAGAACTTAGCAGTTTGTTGGAATAGCAGAACTTTTGATGTTATTGGTTAGTGTTGTGAGCCAAAATCCTCTGGTGTTGACTTCAAACTAGTTATTTATTAATTCTCTTTGTGTTCTTATGCTTGTAGTTTATAAAACCTGTTATATTTGGAGTGTCAAGAATGCGTTGGATTTGGACTCAGTTCGGTCGAGGCTTCTCAGCAATGTGAACAAAGGAGATTAGTGAGAGGCTTTTGTTGAATGATAAAGAATGTTATTTGTGGTATTGCAAATGATTGTTGGTAATGCTCTGCATTGCATGGTAATTGTTGGTTAGATTTTTGCACTTATTGTTTTAGTTACAACAACCAACTATTGTGAATATCTTGGCTGGCATGTAAGGGATTGTAAGAACAGGTTTTATAAATTGTTCTTAACCTTTTTAGTTCAACATGTTCTATTCTGTGTCTCAGTTTCTTTTTTGGTTACATTCTGTCTCACTCTCACAGTTAGTGGAACACTTATTTCACACAGATTAATGAATGATATAAATAAAAAAAGGGATTGTAATTTTTTTTTAATAAAAAGGGAATGCTAATTTTATTAAATTAACGTTTTTTTTTATTACAAATTAAATTATCGTTACTAAGTATTGGTGTATTCATTGCTATTAAGATATGAGTAGAATTATCTTGATTTCCTTACGAGAGTGTGCATAATGCAAGTTACCTAATTATATATTTTTGAAAAATGGTAACAAGTGTCCTAACTATAATTTTTTTTTTTTGTTACAAGTCCTAACTATAAATTCAAAGAAGAAATTTTGTATTGGAAATGAACATTTAACACATTGAAAGTTTGAAAAGTGACTTTTTCTACATAGAATTTGTAAGTCATTTTTATTTTTGAATCCTTAACAAGTGCCTTAAGTGCCCTTATGACACTTGTTAGCAAGACCCTATATTTTTTAGAGTACAAAAATATAAATAATGTATTGAAAAGTATTGAATTCAACTTTCTAAAAGTTTAAAAATTGTTTAAAGAGTATCACGGCTAAGACCCTTAAGGAAGGTAGGAAGACCCTTAAATAATTTGGAAATTAATGCCTTTTGCAATTCTAGTTAGGCCAATAATGATGGAATTATTGTCGACTTGAATGGTTCAAGTGCTCTAAATAAGGAAGGTAGGAAGTAAAGACAGTCACGCGTCTACTTTTGGAACAGCATCCGTATGACCTATATGATTGCAGTTGCTCAGTATACTTTTTAATTTAGCTAATTGAATCATAACTTCTGATCGATTGTTTTTGTGTGTAAAATTTGATTGGGTCATAATTTTTTATCTACTTTTTTTGACATGATCAATAATTTTGAATGGTCTATTGAACAACCTCTATTGTGGTTGATTTACTATATGAATTAGTTCCCAATTTTCAACTTTCAGGATATCTTTGAATTGCTAAAATTAGATGAGTGAACTAAACAATTTTTCTTTCTATCTCTTTGATTTAGAAATTGTTCACGAGACCGGATAAAACACTAAACAAAAACAATAATTATGTGATTGTCTAGAAACAATAATGATACACTAACACACGTATTTTATACCTCTGCGTGACATCCGGTTAACCACGTATAAAAATGTGATTGATCAATTGAGTAAATGATTAATTCAATTTACAACATCACAGTGTATGGAAAAATAGACATCTTGTAATGCAATCATATTTAAACAATCATTTGATAATAATTTTTGTACATTTTATTATTGTCTCTTTGTATTAGATAAAAACAAGAGACAATAGAGAATGAAAAAAAGGAGAGAGAAAGCAGGAAAATAAAAAAAGTATGAGAGAGAGAGAGAATTATGTTAAAATGTCATAAAAATTGTACCAAGCGCGTCCCAGCAATTTAACATTTTTGTTTAATGGATACGGGAAACTGCTGGGAAATTGCCTCTGCTGACAAGGTAGTCCCACTTTCATGACTTTCGATACTCCAAAGTCTTTTAAGTCGATTTTCTACAAACTATTGTTCTTTCTTTTGAATCTAAACACTAATATTCATCAAACCACAGTTATTCATTCATCATGACTTCCCTCACAGATCGATTCAAGTATGATGTGTTTCTCAGCTTTCGAGGTGAGGATACACGCTATGGTTTCACCAGCAATCTTAAGAAAGCTCTTGATGACAAAGGAGTCCAAACTTTCATCGATGAAGAGGAGCTTCAAAAAGGAGATGAAATCACACCATCACTTCACAAAGCAATTGAAGATTCCATGATGGCCATTGTTGTGCTCTCTGAAAATTATGCTTTTTCATCCTTTTGCTTACAAGAACTTTCAAAGATTCTTGATACAATGAAAGATAAAGTGGGTCGTTCCGTTTTACCGGTATTTTATAAGGTGGATCCTTCTGATATACGAAAGTTGAAAAGTAGTTATGGAGAAGGAATGGCTCAACATCAGAAAAGGTCAAATAGTAACATGGATTTGTTGCAGAAATGGAAGAATGCTCTAAACCAAGTTGCTAATTTATCCGGCTTTCATTACAAAGGGTATATTCCTATCTTTTGTGAAATACTCCCCCCCTTCTTACATCAGCTCTCTATTTGAATTTTATATGCTTATTAAAGAATTTAAGACAAATACTCCCTCCGGTCTCAAATATAAGAAAATATTCTTTTTTTTAGATTTATTGAATAATTAATGTATGTGCTTTACAATGTAGACCAGATACATTAACTACTCAAAGAACCTAAAAAAGAAATATTTTCTTATATTTGAGACCGGAGGGAGTATGTTTTTGATCCCTATAAATATGTTAATTTTTTGTTTTTATCTCTCTAAAAAATTTCTTCAACTTTTAGTCCCAAAAAATTTTCCATCTCCACTTTTGGTCTTTCCTTTAAAGAAAACTCTTTTGTAGAATTCATATTTTTGAATATAATTTTGCAGGAAAATTCATAATATTATAAGAATGTCTCTAAAAAACAATTAGAATTTTTTAACAAAACATGAATTTAATATGAATTTTTATATTTTTCACAGTTAAAAATTCATATTCAATTTGTGTTTTGTTAAACAATTCTAATTTTTTTTACAATATTCTGCACAATTTCATTAAAAAAAATACAAAAATTAACTTAAAAATAGGGACCAAAAGTAGTGATTGAAAATTTTATAGGGACTAAAAGTTTAAGGAAAATTTTAGAGGGACTAAAACGAAAAGTTTGTATATTTATAGGGACCAAAAACATATTTAACCCAAGAATTTATTAACATTGACCAATAAAATAAAAAAGATTAACAATGTTGATATTAATGGAAAAATATGTATCATTTTACTAATACACATAATGAAAGTGGTGATTCAAAACTTTTAGAGGACCAAAAGTGAAGGAATATTGTAGAGGGACTTCAATAAAAAGTTGAAATATTTATATAGACAAAAAACAGATTTAACTATTTTTTTACTAATACATAATGATAATCTTATATTAGCATATAAAATGTTCGATTTGTATTAGTGAATATTTTCAAAATATCAATTTTTTTATTATAGACTAGCGAAAAGACGGGTATGTCTTTCCGCTCTTTTTATTGCACTAATGATTGAAAATTATGAACAATGAATTTAGATTTTTTTTTAAAAAATATAAATGTTTAGTTCTTTTAAGTTATAAAAAACCAAACAACCAAATTATCTATTTCAATGACACCAACATTATAATAATTTTTTTTAATGACACCAACAATAATCTTTATTATATAAAAAGTTGTTTAAGAGTATAAATAGGATAATGAAAAGGTAAGTATAAATATACTTATCTAGTTTGTTACATTTTTTAAATGATAAAGAAAAAACCTATATATATACTACATTTTTTTTAATATTTAAATTTATTCTTATCTATTTGTTACATGTGTTATTTGTATTCAAAATTGAGAGCATTTTTTGAAAGAGAAAAAACTAGCCCAAAAGAGTTGGAGGGGTCATTTTCTTTATATATAGTATATATATAGACATACACACACTATCATTTGTAATTTACACACAAATTTTTATAAAATATCATTGATTATTTACACGCGCCAGTGTAATAAAAAGAGCGGAAAGACGGGCACTCACATGTCCGTCTTTTCGCTAGTAAATTTAATCTTTTTTAAAGGATGATAAATATAATCTTGATATTCTAAAATGACAAATAATTTATGATATTCTTTGTTAGGAGAAATAATTTATGATAGAAAAATATTATAAAAAAGACACTTATAATTAGGGGTGATTAAAATCGAACCAACCCAATAGGAAACCACATAACCGAACCAATTCAAACCTAAACCGTAAAAAATCATATTTGATTTGGATGAATTCAAGCAATTTTTTAACTCAACCGTGCAATTTAGTTTGTGATTTTTTATTTTAACAACTGAATCTAACCAAACAAAACTAAACCCCAACATATGAGACCCAATCCCAATACTTTGCATAATATTTTCTTATTTATGCATGATATGTTTCTTATTTTAATGTAATGCAACATGCTTGTGATAATTCTAAAATTAGCAATTTATACATGATTTGCACTCTTATTTTGATGTAATGCAACATGTTAATGGTAACGGAAGCGTTATATGTTTCTTATTATGCTGAAGAAATTTATAGGGATCAAAATATGTCACTTTTTCTTATGAGGATAAAAAATAAAATTGACTATAATTAAATTGACTAAAAACTTATTTAACCTTATAAATAAATATATATTTTTCTTTAGATTAATTGAATAATCTGATTTATCATTTAGACCATATAAGGTTTGCTTATTTCTTAGAGGGATGCAGTCCAATAATCGACTAATTCAGAACAATATTGGTTCTATTTTATTGTGATTTTATAATATGAACGATCTAATGATTTTTTTTTTTATTATATCTTTTACCATTATTTATGTCTTTCTCAATCACGTATTTTTCTTTAGAAGCTTAATTTCTATGATAGCTAGTAAAGAGAAGGATAAAAACTAAACAATATTTTTTTGTTAAATAATCTACGATAGTTATATTTTATAATTTATTTTTTTTCAAAAAAATAATAATTATAATTCATTTTCAAAACCTTAAACGACAAACAAAGCAAGGACAACCTTAAACGACAAACAAAGCAAGGACAATTTTAGTTATAATAAATAGATTTACTTGCACTTTTGACCCTCTATATATAGTAATTTTTCAATTTTAACTCCTTTTCTTTTTTGAGTTATTTTTGCCCTTAAGTTTTCCTCCTGTGTGATTTGGTAGTTTTCTTCCCATTTGTCCTTTGAAATTACATTGTGGTGACATCTTTTATGGATGTGACACTCAACTCATGACTTTTCTTTAAAATTAAAAAAAGAAACTCCAAAATATGCCAAAGTGTTTGGCACCTTAATTAAAAGTTTCATTCACACTTACAAGTTCATTTTTGGCATTACTTTTAATTATTGAGAACAGATACATGACTATATGATTTTGAATGTTACGCCAATAAATGATGTTACATCAACATATGAGGGCAAAATTCTTAAAAAAAAAGTGGGGGTTAATATCGCCCTATGAAGTCCAGATACTTCAAAATAGATGACGTACTGTATCCCATGCGTATCCTGCACTGATACCTGCCCGATACGTATCAGGAGAGTATCCGAAGATTAAATTATATTTAAAAAAATAATAATTATCTGATACTTCCCGATACGTATCAGGAGAGTATCCCATAATTATCCTGCACCGATACCTGCTCCAATATTTCTCAATTAATGTTAACTAAAATAACTTAACTCTTGAGTACTAATGTGTTCTTTTTTGGATATAGTGCTTCTTTTTTGGATCGATATAGTATAACACTAAGAATGTTCCTTTTAGATATAGTATAGCACTGATGGTGCTCTTTTTGGGATATATTGTGTATGTAACTGACTAATCATCACTCTTTTAATCGTCAATATTATTTATATTTATGTTGATGTGCTACGAGCCTATGACTGGTTTCTTTTGTTTGTTAATACATTTGCATATTAAAAAATAGTTATAATTATATTATGAGAAATGTTAACTTGTGCCCTTAAGACACAAGATAAGGAACCCCATAGTAACTTTTTGTTGGAATGTGTGCATTCAATTTAATTTTTTAATTTATAATAAATAGAATGCACAAAATTTAAAGGAATATTTCTACTTTTGAGTTTCTTATCTTGTGCCCTTAGGGAACAAGTTAACATAACCCTTATATTATACATTTAATTATATAATATTTTTTTTTAACGTATCCCAGCTGTATCGTATCTTGATTTTTGAAATTTTTCCGTATCGAGGTATCGGTGTAGTATCGTATCTGTATCGTATCTCGTATCTGGGCTTCACAGATATCGCCTAATCGCGATATAGATGGAGGGGAAAAAAAACAATTAAGCCTAATATATAATAAGTGTTTCTTTTAAGGGCGGTGCTATATAGCACGACCCAATCTCCCACACGAAAGCGCACAACAAGCTCATCAACACATGATTTTCTATGTAAATGGTGGGTAGCTTATAATGTTTAAAATAAATGATAAACCATGATAAATAAAACATATAGAGAAGACATATTATTCTAGTGCTAGTGGTAATATATTGGGTTTGGGGTACTACTACTTATTTTCATCTTTTGACAAACAAGCAAAAGATTGAGTTGGAAAAACACCACCAAAAGAGAAAGATGTTTGTCGTTTCACTCAGAAACAAACACATGTGAAACTAATTAACCTGGTCATTTGGTGTAAAATCAAATTTATAAAAGAAATTAAATGAAAGCTTATAACCATTCGTGTGCTTTGTACGAACATTGTTGTTGTACATTTAAGCATTTTCCTTCTTTTAAAGAATAATAAGTGTTAAAAACATAGACATATGTCCTTGAATGACCTCTTTTATCTTATTGGACAGGGATGGGTATGAGCATGAGTTTATTGGGAAGATTGTTGAAAACGTCTTGAAAATGATAAAACCTGTTGCATTACATGTTGGTGATTACCTAGTTGGACTGAAAGACAAAGTGCAAGATGTCATTTCCCTTTTGAATGTTGGGTCTGATGATACAACCCAAATGGTAGGTATCTATGGGATTGGTGGAATAGGGAAAACTACTCTTGCTCTAGAAGTTTATAACTGTATTGTCAATCAGTTTCAAGGTTCATGTTATCTCGAAAAAGTCAGAGAAAATTCAGACAACAAAAATGGGTTGATATATCTCCAAAAGACTCTTCTGTCTCAAATTGTGGGAGATAATAACTTTGAGTTAACAAGTGTTAGCCAAGGAATTTCAATATTACAACAAAGGCTGCACAAAAAGAAGGTTCTTTTGCTTCTAGACGATGTTGACAACGAGAGGCAATTAGAGGCTATTGCTGGAAGATCCGATTGGTTTGGTCCAGGCAGTAGAGTCATTATCACGACTCGGGACCAAAGGTTGCTAACATGTCATGGGGTTGAAAGTACATATGAGGTGATGGAATTGAACTCCAAGGATTCTTTTGAATTGGTCAGATGGAAAGCTTTTAAAAACGAATTTAATCTAAGCTATAAAGATTTGAAGAGTGACAAAAAAAATTCAGGTTATGCAGATGTTTTAATGCGTGCCGTTGCATATGCTTCTGGCCTTCCACTTACTTTGGAAGTCATAGGTTCTCACTTTTTTATGAAGACAATAGAGCAATCTAAACGTGCAATAGATCGTTGTGAAAGGGTTCTTGATATAAAGATCCAAACGATACTAGAATTGAGCTTTGATGCTTTGCAGGAAGAAGAAAAGTTTGTTTTTCTTGACATTGCCTGCTGCTTTAAAGGATATAAATTGAAAAGGGTTGAACAAATACTTCATGCTCATCATGGCGATATCATGAAAGATCACATTGACGTGTTGGTGGAAAAATCTCTCATAAAAATAAGTGACTATGGTATTGTGACATTGCATGATTTGGTAGAGGATATGGGGAAACAAATTGTCAGACGAGAATCACCAGATCCTGGAAAACGCAGTAGGTTATGGTCTTCTGAAGATATAATTCGAGTTTTACAAGAAAATAAGGTTAGTAATAATGATATGGAGAAGCTTTGGTTAATGTTACTAATGCTCGTGTTACCGATTTCAAAGGATTTTAGTAGATTTTCTTATGATAAGAAAGTCTTGTGGTATTCAATCAAGACTTTTATAAAATCTAAATAAATCTTGTGGAATTCAATTAAGACTTTTTTTAAAAGGATCTGCATATATTGGGTTGATTTGTCCTTTTATGTTTATAGGGAACAAGTAGTATTGAAATCATACATTTAAGCGGATCTTGTATTGGAGCAGTAGAATTGGATGGAGAAGCTCTTAAAAAGATGGAAAATCTCAAAACACTAATTTTCAGTGATTTTGTTTCTTTTTCTGAAAATCCCAAACATCTTCCGAATAGTCTAAGAGTGCTGGAATGTAGCGGTCTCAATCCATTGGAGTGCGAGGGCTTTCTCACAAAGGCAAGTGTAACATATTTATACCTCTTATCTTATATTAATAAATATTGTTTAATATTAATTATTTATTTACATGTTTTTCTATTTTCATTTTTTTTTGCAGAAGTTCCTGAATATGAGAGTTTTAAATCTTAAGTATAGTCATGGTTTAGCACAAATACCTGATATATCTGGTCTCCAAAATTTAGAAGAATTTTCAATTCAAAATTATGTGACACTAATTGAAATTGATAAATCGATAGGTTTTCTATGTAACCTTAAAATCTTGAGAATTGCAAAATGCACCAAAATCAGAATTATTCCACCTCTCATGTTACCTTCTCTAGAAGAACTTTATATTTCAGATTGTAGTAATCTTGAGTATTTTTCACCTGTGATAGATGAGTTTGGTGATAAGCTTAAAATAATGAGTGTTAGACATTGCATCAAGCTAAGGAGTATTCCACCTCTCAAGTTGGATTTACTAGAAACACTAGAACTTTTAGGTTGTGATACTCTTGAGAGTTTTCCACTTGTGGTGGATACGTTTCTTGCAAAACTTAAAACGCTGAATGTTAAAAGTTGTCGCAATCTCAGAAGTATTCCACCTCTCAAGTTGGATTCAGTAGAAACACTAGAACTTTCAGGTTGTGATACTCTTGAGAGTTTTCCACTTGTGGTGGATACGTTTCTTGCAAAACTTAAAACCCTGAATGTTAAAAGTTGTCGCAATCTCAGAAGTATTCCACCTCTCAAGTTGGATTCACTAGAAAGACTAGTACTTTCAGATTGTCATAGTCTTGAGAGTTTTCCACTTGTGGTGGATGAATATCTTGGAAAACTTAAAACCATGCTTGTTACAAACTGTCTCAGTCTCAAGAGTATTCCACCTCTCAAGTTGGATTCACTAGAAACACTTGAACTTTCAGGTTGTGATACTCTTGAGAGTTTTCCACTTGTGGTGGACACGTTTCTTGCAAAACTTAAAACCCTGAATGTTAAATGTTGTCGCAATCTCAGAAGTATTCCACCTCTCATGTTGGATTCACTGGAAACACTAGTACTTTCAGATTGTCATAGTCTTGAGAGTTTTCCACTTGTGGTGGATGAATATCTTGGAAAACTTAAAACCATGCTTGTTACAAACTGTCTCAGTCTCAAGAGTATTCCACCTCTCAAGTTGGATTCACTAGAAACACTTGAACTTTCAGGTTGTGATACTCTTGAGAATTTTCCACTTGTGGTGGACGGGTTTCTTGGAAAACTTAAAACCATGGTTGTTAAAAATTGTCACAATCTCAGAAGTATTCCACCTCTTAAGTTGGATTTGCTAGAAAAACTTGACCTTTCAAATTGTTTTATTTGTCAAGTGTGGGGGATGGGTTGTTGGATAAACTTAAATTCGTGAATATTGAATTCTGCATCATGCTTAGGAGTATGCCACGGCTTAGTTTGACTTCATTGGAAAATTTCAATCTTTCATATTGTTATAGTCTCAAGAGTTTTCAAAATATATTGGGAGAGATGAGAAATATACAAGGACTCCTCTTGGTTGAAACTCCCATTAAAGAATCGTCGTTTCCATTTCGCAATCGTAGTCAGCTTCAAACATTTCACCGATGTAACTGTGAGTATGATAACCGATCAGATGGAAATGATCCTAAACTTACCATCATGAATGAAGAAAAAGTGAATGCATCAAATGTAAAGTATATTTGTGTCAGGAACGTTAAACTTTCAGATGAATTATTGTCAAAAACTCTTATGTTGTTTGCCAATGTGAAAGAATTACACCTGACTAACAATCAACTCACAATTATTCCTAAATCTATAGAAAAGTGTCATTTTTTATGGAAACTTGTCTTGGATGATTGTAAGGAACTTAACGAAATTAAAGGGATTCCTCCATGCTTAAGAGAGTTGTCTGCACTAAACTGCAAGTCATTGTCTTCGTCGTGCAAAAGCAAATTACTAAATCAGGTTATGATTTATTTTGTTTTTATTTGTAATGAATTTTATATTCTTCTTGATATAGTTAAACTTACATTAATTATTTATTACTAATAGAAATTACACGAGGCTGGAAATACTCGGTTTCGTTTGCCACGGGAAAAGATTCCAGAGTGGTTCGACCACCAATGCGAGGCAGGAATGTCAATTTCTTTCTGGTTTTGTGACAAGTTTCCTCCCATAATTCTCTGTGTTGTTTCTCCACATACGTGGAGTTATTCTAACCTTCCTGTAAGAGTAATCATCAACGGAATTACATTTTCCTATACACGAGGTTGGAAGACTGTTAAGAGTCCACGCACGTATCATTTGCATCTTTTTCATATGCAAGTGGAATACTTCAATGGTAATGTGGACAAAGCACTTTTAGAAAATAATTGGAACCATGCAGAGGTTGACTTTGGATTCCCATTCATGTTTAGTGGTATCCATGTATTGAAAGAGAAATGTAACATGAAGGATATTCGATTCACCAACCCAGAGAATGATGCTAATGTTGTGTTCACTCGGGATGAAGTAAGTATATCATTCATTTGACCCAAATTGCCATAAACTTTTCTTCCTGTATTATTGTACGATGTTAATTTGTTTCATAATTTTACGATAGACTTTTTATGTATTCACCAATTCACAATTATAGGTTTTTTAATGACAAGTTGGCATCTTTATTCAGAAATATTGAATTTTTCCCATGTTTTGATAATTGTTAAAAGTCCTTCTACCACTAGAGCTCATTCAAAAGATAATGGGAAAAGCAACCAAAACCATGCTGATTTTATGTACAGTTTGAATTTTGTTGAGATTGATATTTCGTGATGCTATTTAATAATTATTACAATGTACAATGTTTCTTGTTGATTGTGTCTATTAAATAGTGATCTAACTCTTTCTGTTTACAGTAGATTTGAGTTTTGCATTGCATTTAGAGAGGTAGCCTCTTTTAGTGAATTTAGATATTTCTATGCTCCATTTACTTTTTGAAAACATTTCTGTTTGGTGGTTAATTTTAAAGAGTAAGACCTGTTTATTAAATTTAGAATTCAACCATCTGCGCATGCATCATAAAATTTATCTTCTTGAGGTTACGCACCTGTTTGGATAAACAACTTATTTGCATGCTATAGCACAAGCGCTTATCATGATAAACACTTATGTATAAGCTTGCATAAGCTATTTTAGTAACAAAAGATAAAATAGTGTTTAATTTCATTTTATATTTTATAAGTTTTTTGGGTTAATAGGTCTTTACCCCCCTGTAATATAGATCATTTCCGGTTTTCCCCCCTGTAAAATATTTTTTTTGATTTACCCCCCTGTAAAATATTTTTGTTTTGATTTACCCCCCTAATAGGCCAAACAAAAACGAAAATTTTTTGAAAATTGGTTTTTGTTTGGCCTATTAGGGGGGTAAATCAAAACAAAAATATTTTACAGGGGGTAAATCAAAAAAAATATTTTGCAGGGGGGAAAACCAAAAATGACTTATATTACAGGGGGGTAAAGACCTATTAACCCAAGTTTTTTTTATAAACTATATTGGGGAACTTATAAAAATAAGTTGAAAAAAACCTATGAAAATATGCATAAGCTGTTTACATAAGTTCTCCCAAACAGTATCATAAAACTTATGTCAGTAGATAAGTTCAACTAATGCAATCCAAACATGCCATAGTTAAGCAGACAAATTTGAAATTCTCACTTGTGCGGAATAATTGATTTCATTACTTTAATTTTAATTTTTGATTTTCATTGTTGATAAGGTTACTGATCTTCCACAAGCCTTGCTACCAGAGCCCTTTAATTTGTCAACAGAACTTTCATCAACTTCTGATGAAATTGAACCGTTGCCGAACTACTTACCTTTGAGTTCATCAAACTTCCTAGACAACCAAGAAAGTGAAGCACACGGTAGAGAGAATGTACACTGTTGTTTGATTTTGTGAGTAATCTTAATGCAGAAAGAGGCGACCAAAAGGAATCATTGTCATTGTCTTTTCAACCAAATGATATTTGGCAGCTGCAATAGTTCGGAAAGCCCTGATTTGAAAATTCTCTTGTACTGATAGTTTGCTGACACACACACCTGTGGAGTCAGCTGTTGCTCTGTTCTTATGTTTAGCTTCAGAAAATGACTGTGCAGAATGTGCAAAAATCTACATCATGTTTTAAGCCTGCAAAAAGAGTGCTGGACTTTACACTCACAGAAGGCAGCGATGATTTGGACAATAGAGTAGACATATCTAAACCTAGCTGAGGATGTTCTGAAGACTGCAAATCTTTGGTTCTTTTCCTACCTCAGCAGGTATGCCATCTTGTTTTGGTTTTAATTTTGGACTTATTCTTCGAATCATACATTGATATTCACTTATTATTTTATTTTGTACCTTACAAAAGCAATTTCTCTCTCATTTAAGTAATTGCTTTCTTATTAATTGGTTTGTTTCTCGATGCAGATAGAAGGAATGCCTTGGTCACTCCTTTGAGGAAACAAACGTAGATGAAACTGGTTTGGAAGAATCTGTATTTGGTATGTTCTAATTGCATTTTATTATAATTCACACGATTTCTTAGTAATCAACAATTTAGCTAACTAATCTTGTCCTCGCATGTGAAAATTTGAGTCAGGCTTAACATGAAATTCCAGTCTTCTTTGGACATATAATTCTAAATTTATATTTGATATAATGGATTAGCAGAACTTAGTAGTTTGATAGAATAGCAGAACTTTTGATGACATTAGTTAGTGTTGCAAGAAGGTGGTTTCTTCTGGAGACACTATGCACCGCCGGTGGGTCTCTTTCTTTTTATCACTGAATAAATATTTGTACTTTTAAAGTATCAGTCTTGTTTAGGGATGTGAAAATTTGAGTCAGGCTTAACATAAAATTCCAGCCTTCTTTGGACTACGAAAAATATAGAATTCTGAATTTATGTTTGCTATAATGGAATAATAGAACTTAACAGTTTGACAGAGTAGCATAACTTTTGATGACATTAGTTAGTGTGTGAGCCAAAGTACTCATTTATTAATGTTCTTTATGTTCTTATTCTTATAGTTTGTGAAACCTGTAACGTTTGCAGCGTTAAAAATGCATTGGATTTGGACTTGGTTCGATCAAGGCTTTTCAACAATGTGACTAAAGGAGATGAGTGAAGGGTTTTTGTTGAATGAGATAATGAATGTTAATTAATATGTTGCAAATGATTATTTACAATGTTGTGCATAGCAAGATGCGTTCCAACTGCACCAGCAATTTCAAACAAAGTTTTTTCCCTCCAATATTCTTGCAGTGAAAATGCACGACAAGGCTGAAGCGACAAATTGTAGAGTCACAAATACCACAGAAAAAAGTGCATTGTGACATACATCATTGCTGGGTATGATTAATGTGGTTCACTTTATTTCATTTTTCCAAAATCACTCCAATTACTACAGAGCTCTTTCAAAAGATGATTATGAACAATTTAGATTTTTCTTTTAAGATTTGTATGTTGTGATTCTACTTATCAAAGTATTACGTGTTTTCTTGTTAACTGTTATCAAAGTCCAGTTGATAGTTACAATTTTGTTCATGTGTCTATTTGATGAATGCATTGTTATAAAGTGAAAGCTCTTCTTTATATGAACACATGATTCTAATTTTTAAAGGTGCAGGTTTTCATTTTAGTTTATTTTCTTACCATGCATATTTTTACAACTATTGCATATCCACTTACCTGTTATACTATAAAGAGAACTCAAAGAGCAACTACCAATTTTAGTCGGGTATTATGCATAACTGACGTAAATTTCAACCAATGAAGACATAATCATCAGACTTGCGCAAACCCGGGGCATTGAAAGAACAAATGGGAGCTGCCTCCACTTCACACCTCCTCTTTGATAAGAGGCAACAATCTTCGATCAACAAGGTTTTCCTTCGTTGGCATTTTTTAAAACAAGACAAGACACCTTCAACGGGACCAACTTGTTCCAAATTTTTGAAAAGAAAGGATCTCTACAAAGAAGGCCGCCATGTATAATTACGGAATAATCATAACTTGGAAAATACGTTCCTCCATGGTAGTGTTTCCGTATCCATCTATCCCTAAACCCTTTCACAGCCATGATGGCTAAAGCCACCTTTAACTCAGTGAACATGTCCATCTCTCACTGAATTAACTCCCTCCTCCATGACCCCGCCCACTGCCCCTCAATCCACTCCACCATCTCCTCCACATTGCATTGCAAAAGTTTGAAACTGATAAAAGCCGACTAAATCTTGAAGCCAATGAGTATGTTTCCCCTCCGCTTCGTACCAGTTTGATATTGAGTTTGATTCCAATGAGTTAATATCCTTACACCATTTGGAGCACTTGGCACCCTCAGTTGTTAAAGTTTCGTCTTCATTGCGATATTTACTTCTTAATAATATGGCCCATAATGATTGACTTCCCTCTTTCAATCTCCAGTGCCATTTTTCCAACAAGGTAATGCTTAGCACTCTTAAAACCGTAACGACCTCTAAACATCAAACCTCTATTGGCTGAAAAATCGGCTTCTAAGAAACCAAGTGAACATTCCTCTTCTCCTTTAAGCAGTGATACCAAGTATGTGAAAAGAAAAAACAACAAGAAACAATATACATGTAATAAATAGCATCGTGACTTATTATTCTCAACCAAAAACACATCATAATTTCTTTTGCAGGAACTACTGATCTTTTAAGATTGAGTTCATTTGACAGAGTTTAAATTTCAATTTGAAAAGAAAAAAAAACTAGCACATTGTACAGAAAAGCCAAACCAAAATAGATAGTTAGTGATAGTTATTTTTTGAGGTTATTTTTATTATGATATTAATTATAAGTTGAAACAGTAAAAATAATTGGGATGAAAATAATATAGTTGATAACATAATAACAGAACAATAGAATAAATTCAATTTTAGTAAGTTGAAATATTCACACGGAGGAAAATTGGCAACCCCAATATAGTTGACTAATATACGTTGTTTGAAAAAATCAAAATACAAGAGTAATGATACATAAACAACCATAGGTGGCAATACACCATTTGACACCCACACAAAAATCTGACATGTGGTCACGTGGACCCCACATAAGTACACTTTCTCTTTCATCTCCTCTTCTCTCTCCCTAATGTATGGGGTGTACAAGGGTGTATCTGAATAAAGGGTGTCTATGTAACATTTTCCAAATACAATTTGTTAGTTCCTGTCCAATATGTTAGGTACATTTATTATTATAATTTCAAAAATACGTTGTTTGAAAAAATCAAAATACAAACAAACTCAACCAAATCATTTAATATCTAATGGTGTAGTGGATATATTAAACTTAATCCCAACTTCAATTATAATATATGTTTGATTTTTTCAATAACGTGTGTTGTAAGAAATCGTTTGGTTTGAAACAGTTTACTATAATGAGTGATAATCTATTTAGCAGCGTCAGTGATGTTACTTGCAAAATAATTTAAATTTATTGTTATTGTTTCTATTATTTTTTTTATTTTAGTTGATTTAGAAATGATCATGAGACTCGATAAGATAAAACATATAGCAAGTGACCGAACAACCTCTTACAAAAATCTACACCATTGTACACAGACCCTGCATTGGACAAAAATCAGCTATTACCATAAAAAGGTTGGGACATGAAATAAACTAGTTCCATCAGGTAAATATCATAATAATGTCAGCTACACAGAGACAGAAAATATATTTTTTCCCAGCACGGCAATTGCTGCAATTACCATCCAAGCAATTAATTATATATTCGGCCTTTTTGATCAAAATTATCTGACAATTTTAGATAGGGTACCTAAAATATACTATTATATATTCAGAATACATGCACATAGTCCTGGTAAACTTAGCTCAGTTGGTATGGACAATGCATAATATATGCAAGGTTTGTGATTCAAACCCAGCCACCAACAAAAAAAAAAAGAACGCATACACATAAGTAGTGCAATCTCTTTCAACAAATAGGTCAAATCTTCAATGTGTATATTGAATTAGAGAAAACAAAATATGACATCTGGCAGGCTGTAAGAATGAGAAATGTGAATGGAAATCAAGCCTTTACCCAACCAAGACAGTAGCTCCTTGATAGAAACTTGGGCAATATATTTATAACTACCGCAATAAAGGCCGTGTACTGTCCAATTCAGACACCAATTAGAAGATAGAAACAGGGTATATGTTATTATTTAACTATTGATCTAAACATGTAACTATTACCTGACTACAATATACATTAAAAAAGGCTATGACTCATATACACTGATCTTCTCTTTTCTTAATCATATGATATAATCCATCCCTTGACAATCAATCCAACAATAAAAAAGAAACACAGACTTATCTGCATATTTTTTGCAAGAATTCATATCCGGTAGCTTGAGACAATGATTTGAATCTAGAGCCTGAAGATCTCAAACAGTGCATAGAAGTAAAATGGTGAAATTATTGATCTAAAATGAAGCATAGATCAGAATATGTTAACAATTAATAAACAATATGTTTGAGTATTTAAATTTTGAAATAATATAACTAAAAGCCCAATGATTCTAGTGATGAAGCGGTTTGAAGAAAAGAAAGTGAGCGGGGATCAAGTATTAATGATGCGTGTAGAATTTCACAAATGACTTTATATCATTATATATTTCAACGAAATTCATTTTTTATAGTATAATTTATTAAATAATCATATTTTACCTAACTAACAAGTAAAACTATCTCAAATGTTTTAAATTTTTTTTTTTAAATATTAAAAAATGAATGTAAAAAAAGGTTAAAATGAGAATTAAAAAGTTACTGATGTAATATTTAATAATTTGATATTTTTTAAGCATTTGAAATGAACTTATATTTACAATATTTACTGACGCCTCATCAGTTTAAAATTGATGATTGACTATCCTCGAATTTTTTTTTTCTTTATCACTGCTGGAAACGAGTTAAGGATTCTCTTTATTTATGCTCTTCTCTATTTCTTTTATTTAAAGAGACAATGATGCACTTTTTTTTTAAAAGTAATTAATGGCTAGTAGAACTCATTTATTGGTAAAACCCTATGTATCTTTTTCTAAATACTCCATCCAGTCCTTATTATAAGAAACAAAACTAAAAAACATCGAAACCAATGCATTCATTAATTAATATAATTTTTTGAATATTTTTACAAAAATACCTTTATAAAAAATTGTTTTAAACAATAATTACATCTTAAAATTGTGAAATTTTCTTATAAATAGGATCAATTTTTTTCAATTTTTTATTTTTTTTTATATCAAGGACCGGATGAGTAACATCCACAATTTATTTTTATAAACTTAGAGAATCTTAACCCCGAGGACATTGCATGTCCCACTTTCATGACTTTAGATACTCCAAAGTCCTTTTAATTTACAATCTGCAATTTATTAGTATATTCATCACTACTGACAAAAGCATGTATTTCTCCAACTTCCATTTGAATCTGAATCCGAATACTCAACAACACAACTCACACTCATTTCCTCATGGCTTCCTTCACAGTTGCAGATCGATTCAAGTACAATGTGAAATTACATGATATTTCAACTGTCTTTAATATATATCAATACAATATTGTTTTCAACATGGGAAATTTCCCTCTTCACGTGACTCTGTCTCTAGATACTCCAAAGTCCTTATGTTTACACTCATTTAATATTCATGATCACTACTTAGAAGCAACACATTTGAATCTGGATAATCCACAAACCAACTCATTCACTCATCATGGCTTCCCTCACAAATAAATTCAAGTACGATGTTTTCCTCAGCTTTAGAGGCGAAGATACTCGCCATGGTTTCACCAGCTATCTCAAGAAAGCTCTTGATGACAAAGGAGTCCGAACTTTCATCGATGACGAAGAGCTTCAAAAAGGAGATGAAATCACACCATCGCTTCTCAAAGCAATTGAAGAATCCCAAATCGCCATCGTTGTCCTCTCTGAGAACTATGCATCTTCCTTCTTTTGCTTAAAAGAACTTTCTAAGATCATTGACACGATGAAAGATAAGGTGGGTCGTTCCGTTTTGCCGGTATTTTATAAGGTGGATCCTTCTCATGTACGTAAGCTGAAAAGGAGTTTTGGAGAAGCAATGGAAAAACACAAGGCCAGCTCCAATCTGGATAAATGGAAGGTGTCTCTTAACCAGGTTGCTGACTTGTCCGGCTTTCATTATAAAGGGTATATTTCTATATTTTTTTCGTTTTTCATTTCATTTGTCCACTGAAATAGTCACTTTAATTGAAAACAATAAACTCTCAGATAACCTATTTTCTCATATTGAACCTGTTGCCTTACCTGTTGGTGATTACCTAGTTGGACTTGAGCACCAAAAGCAACATGTGACTTCCCTTTTGAATGTTGGGTCAGATGATACAGTCAGCATGGTAGGGATCCATGGGATTGGTGGAATAGGGAAAACAACTCTTGCTATATCTGTTTATAATTTGATTGCCCATCAATTTGAGGTTTCTTGTTTTCTTGAAAATGTTAGAGAAAATCATGAAAAACATGGGTTACCATATCTCCAAAAGATCGTTCTTTCCAAAGTAGTTAGCCAGAAAAATGAGTTAACAGGTGCTCTACAAGGAATTTCAATATTGGAGCAGAGGCTCCAGCAAAAGAAGTTACTTTTGATTCTAGACGATGTTAACAAAAACTAGGTGAGAAAAACACCGGGGGGGGGGGGGGGGGGGGTTGAATTGTGTTTGCTTTTTCTTCGTTTTCTCCTACTGAAGTCACTGTTCAGAAGGAGATAAAGTTCAGCTTCTGAAGTGATAATCAGAATCTAAGATGCAGCGGATAAAAACAGAGAGAGAGAAAAGAAAGACACAAAGAAATTATACAGGTTCCTTCCACAAACCGGAAGCAGTCCTGTACCCCTTGCACTTCCAAGGAGAGTTCACTAAAATGTAATCTCAAATTACAATTGCTCAATACTACAACTAGTATAAGACTTCAGATTACTCAAGCACACAAGCAAGAGATTTCCTATGCTTAAGCACACAAGCAAGAGACTTCCAATGCTCAAGCACAACTGCAAGAGACTTCTAATGCTCAAGCACACAAGCAAGAGACTTACAATCAAACAGATTTACACATAATATTGTGAGTTTGAACACTTGATATATAATCAGTGGTGTTCACAATACAAATCAATTACAGACTCTTAAGACTCTTGAGTCTATAGAATTTCTAAAATATGGACTTTGCTAAGAAATTCTAAGTGACTTTGAAATGCAAAACAATAACAGAGTATGAACTTCGAATTGTTGTGAGAGTCTAGCTTTTGTATGCGTGTGTATTACTTAAGTCTGTTGTATTGTTCTTTCAACTAGCAGGTCTTCACTCCTTTATATAGAGGTGTGAAAGATACGTTGGAGAATTTCCAGCACACAAAAAGAGTCGTTTGAAGCTTGTTGATAATCACCAATGATCTTTTGCCTGATATGGTTATTGTCCTATGAAGGATCAATTTCAAA
>Ga0228711_1004192_pt1 | contig 22261 bp, 21 predicted proteins | sample MedpolnodulmetaG_2_FD_177996 | JGI IMG/M metagenome (GOLD analysis project Ga0228711, IMG submission 177996) | Root nodule microbial communities from Medicago polymorpha collected in Santa Monica, California, United States - brown nodules | ecosystem: Host-associated > Plants > Roots > Nodule...
ATTAATGTAATTTTTTTTTTTTTTTTGTAATTTTGTTATTTGTACGAAATATTGTAACTAAACCATTGTCGTCGAATGAGAGACTATAATGATTATCGATCTTGGATATCATTTTTACTTTTGTTAATCATCAAAACCTCTCTATTTCGCAAATAAACATCAGACTCAATTTACGATAAAGAAAAACCCAATAAGGAGAGGATCTCGATTCTTCTGTGAAAAACCGATAGCCGATTAATAAAGGAAAAAAAACCGATAACCGAAATGAAATCCCAAAAGTACCCCTGAAGTGTTTGACTTAAATAACAAAATCCTAGTACATAACATAAATCCTGCATTCATTCACACAAAACAAAGGGCAAAGGGGTGACAGAGATACATGTGAGAGTTACAAACACATGTTATTGTTCTTCTTGTTCTTGTTTCAGGTAAGATTGTGAAGGAGAGTTGGATCCTCTGCTACAACCTTACCGTGGAGATTTCTATGCGTAGGTCAATGGAAGAGGTTACAAAGGAAGCACAAGAAAAGGGTAGTGATCCTTTGGCTTGGGCCCTTGAAATGTATTCCAATTTGAACTCATCAGGAAAATCTGTACCCTCTTCAGAACTTGCTGAGTTTTTGGTTTCTTACATTTGTTGGGACAACAATGTTCCTATTATTTGGAAGTTTCTTGAGAAGGCATTGATCCTTAATATTGTCCCTCCTATGCTTCTTCTTGCTCTTCTTTCTGTCAGGTTTGTTTCTTTCCTCAATTCTCATCCATTATTTACATATTTTTTGAATATTTTGATTATTAACTTTATGCTGATATATATATTTTTTTTTGCAGGGTTATTCCTTGTAGACATGCTCAACCTGCAGCTTATAGGTTGTATTTGGAACTTGTCAAAAAACATGCTTTCGAACTTAAATCGCAGATTAGCAGGCCAGATTATCAAAAGTAAGGTTAAATTTATGTAATTTATAAAAATAAATACTTTTTTTGCATCTCAATTATATTATGTTCTTTGAAAATCTGTGATGTTTTTTACTACATTTATGATTGATTGTTGAAATCTGTTTTGTAATTGATGGTCATGACTTTGGCCTTGTTTGGATAAATAATTTAATTAAGCGTTTATTATATAAGTGTTTATCATGTATAAGCTATTTTTATAACAAAAGAAAAAATGAAGTCAAACTGTTTTCATAAGCTATCTGAGAGAGCTTATGGAAATAAGATGAAAACAACTTATGAACATATCATAAGTTGTTTCCAAAAGCTAATCCAAATAGTCTCACATGTGTTTATGTCAAATAAGTCAATCCAAATGGCACATGGTCATCTTCAATGCATTTTTCTATGACTGAATGCGATTGCTAAATGAAGTTTCTAATTTTGAGGATAGTAGGAAACCTGACACCCTTTTTTATGTCCATATTTTGTGATATTTTTTATTTTTTATTTGAGATTACATCGCAGATGAAATGTTTTTGGTATGAGATTTTTCTCTCTTCTATTGTTCAATGTTGATTTTGTAATTTCTTTTAGTGATTAATGGTTGAGACAAACATGAGCTATTAATAATATTAAGTTATTTTATCTTAGCGTCGCGCTTTGGTTCCTTGTTAACTCTTTTGGTTATGCAATGGACAGGGACATGAAATCTATAGATGCTGTTCTCCATCTTTCCAAAATATTTGGCATGTCACAAAGTGAGCCTGGCATTGTGGTGGTTGAATTTATTTTTTCAATTGTCTGGCAGCTGCTTGATGCATCATTGGACGATGAAGGTTTGCTAGAATTCACACAGGAAAAAAAGTCTAGATGGGCTATGCTATATCAAGAAATGGAATTGGATGGACGCAACAATTATACTGAACAAATTGAGAATTTGCGTAGTACGAATACGCTAATTGCTGTTGAGATGATTGGGAAGTTTTTGCAGGATAAAGTATCTTCAAGGATTCTTTGCTTGGCTCGCCGAAATTTGTACGTATTTGTTATATATATGTATTTATCATCCACGTTCATTCTGGAATTTCCTATCTATTCAATTCGGCATATGATTCACAATTTTCCATTTTCATTTCCTATCAGTCCTGCACATTGGCTAAGTTTTGTTCAAAGGCTGCAGCTGCTTGGAACAAATTCTTTAGCATTGAGAAAATCAAAGACTGTAAGTCCCGAGGCACTTCTGCATTTGACTTCAGATGCTTGTATGGTACTGTCTAAAGAATGCAGAACACATTCACAGCAAAAGTTCCGTAAAGTTATGGCTTTTGAATATCTTTCTTCTTCTGCGTCACTGTGTCACGGTGCAAGTCATTCTGCTCTTTGGATTCCTCTTGATCTGGTGCTGGAGGACACCATGGACGGCTATCAAGTGAGTGCAACAAGTGCTGTTGAAGAAATTAGTGGTAAGACTGAGAATACCTACGGAAATTGGAATCCAGCTGAAATGCTAGATTTGTCCTTTTAACTTTAAATTACGTTTTTGTGATATACATTTTTTGTTGTTGATGGTGGTGTTGTTGTTTAGGTTTGATAAAGACCCTCCGAGCAATAAATGGCACCTCTTGGTATGACACTTTTTTAGGTCTTTGGTTTGCAAGTCTGCGACTTGTTCAGAGGGTAAAACTATTTTTCTTCAACTTTATGTGTTTTCTTGTTATGTTTTTGTTTTAAATATATATTGTCTATCAATTACCGTCAGTATTCAGGCGAACTCCGGATTACCTGAGCCCCATTTCACTGGGAACCAAAGAGTTAATACAAAATAAATTACTTCTTGTATTCCATTCCATTATGATTCACTTTGTTGCTAAGACGATTGCATCAATGGCTTACTTATTTTATATTAACTATATTTGTAGGAAAGAGATCCTATTGAGGGCCCAATGCCCCATCTCGAAACCCGCTTATGCATGCTGTTATGTATCATACCTCTTGTTGTTGCCAATTTTATTGAGGAGGATGAGGAGGAAGAACATACAACCATTGATGAAAAAGACGGCGATCCTACAGATCAATGGAAGGAGAAAAGGGTTCCAGGAAAATGTCGTAATGATTTAGTCTCAAGTCTCCAGGTATTGGGCGATTATCAGAGCTTGCTCACTCCACCTCAGTCGGTTATTTCTGCTGCAAATCAGGCAGCTGCAAAAGCTATGCTATTTATTTCTGGCATTGCTATTGGCAGTGCATATTATGACTGCCTCACCATGGCGGAGATGCCGGTTGACTGTTGTAAGTGATATTGCATTCTATAATATATCAATCATAAATTATATATAGAACTCCAGCAACTATGAGTGAATTTTACCAATGTATTATTGAAGATGTTACTTAGCTTTTTCTGATTCTGTCTTTTTCTTCAAAATTTGATAAAATATATGCCTCCTGTTTCACATATTATTGACATGAAACGTAACAACAAAAGATGTGTATGATGATGTATTTTATTTCGGCGAAAATTATAATGAATATGGTTTGTGGAGCAATGGGAAAGTATTAATACATGTAGTTGTGCAATAGGCACTTTGCTTTACGGTAATGCTTTGAATGTGTTGTTTGTACTTGAGTCTGCTTTTGTGTTTCTGATTCTGTTGGAATTGCAGAAGGTTCACAGAGGCCGCAGCTTTCAAAATCTTTTGAAAGGTTGTAATTTCCTATAATGCAACATGGTCTGATTACTGTTTCACTCTTTTAAAGGAAAATAGATTACCTAATTTGAATTAGGAAAACACTGCAGCATTTGTTGGAGGAGTAATTGTGGTTTTTTTTTCTCCTTCATTTCTATGCCGTGAGCTATAGGAAGAGTAACTGTCTGTAAAAAAGTAGAAATCATTTTACTTGACCAAAGATTTTTAGTATAAATAGTTGACTTGTGTAGAATCACGGCCCTCTCTCCAATGGTTGTTCTATTCCTGTATTCCTTTAAATTTTTGGTTTAGCAATTCACTTTTCCTGAAGTTGTTGATTTTGCATTTTTCGTTTAGCATTTTATTTTTAAGAACATATATTTTTCACACCATGCCTCATTTAGAAGCTATATATTTGTGAAAAGTTAAAAAGACCAGAAGGTTTTTGGTAAAAATATTTCTATTTAGGAACATCTAATCACTCAACAGGATAGTGATATTCAAAGAATAGTTAGTGTTTAACAACTTGACCTAATTTACCATTTGAGTAGTTAGAATTCCTTAATTGTAATCACTTCACGAAAAACTCCTTGTTTGTAATTTACCATATTCTTTTAAAAACTTCAAATATTTCTTCTTTTTCAGCTGGAAACATGCGCCATCTGATAGTTGAGGCTTGTATTTCCCGGAATCTACTCGACACATCTGCGTACTTATGGCCAGGTTATGTGAATGGACACATCAATAAAATACCTCAATGTATGCCAGCTCAAGTACCTGGCTGGTCATCATTTTTGAAGGGAGCCGCACTTACTTCAGGGATGGTGAATGCTCTGGTTTCAAGTCCTGCCACAAGGTATGATTAAGTATTTGCTTATTCAGTCATTTGATTCATATACCTATTTGGGAGTACATTCAAGAACTTGTAATGTGTGAATTTTAGGCAAACGTATTCCTGTATAGAATTTATGGTATTTCCTTCAACTTAGGCCTAGAGACACAATGCAATGACCTTTTTATAATTTTTTTTTTGTTTGAAGTTTTATTTTATATTCTCAGTCCTGAACAGGCCACAAAAGAAGTCACGTACGAATGTTTCAATGGGTCTACATAACTTCATTTTCATGGTCAATGAACTGTCACTCCGTGGTTTTATATTGTATTGTGGTTACACTGTGAACCTTTATATTGCAGTAAAATGCAGCCTATGTGGTTGAAATTGCGGTTGGGGAGACTTCAAAATCCGCAATATTAGGCAAACATGAGAATTTTTTTTGTAAAGAAACATTCATCATAAACTAAATTTATACGATAACAAGGGTGACAGCAAATTGGTAGACTTGAACTTACTTTGAAAATACTGTGGCCTGGTCTTATGCTCTTTTTTGTAAATATACCAAAAGGTAAATCAACTGAATTTACGCTCCTGGATTTGATGGAAGCTTAGCAGAACTGGAGAAAATTTTTGAAATTGCAATTGCGGGATCAGAAGATGAAAAGATATCTGCTGCTACCATTCTTTGCGGGGCATCCCTGATTCGGGGCTGGAATATACAGGTATGAATCATACCTACAGCATGTAAAAACTAAAACTTGCTCGGTAGTGCAGATTTTAGAGCATATCCTTCTTCTGATCAAATTTCGCATCCTAATAAATTTTGTATCTCTATTTTATGCAGGAGCATACTGTTCACTTCATTCTCAGATTATTATCTCCACCAGTTCCTGTAGAGAACACGGAAGGAAACAGCTATTTGATTAATTATGCTCCAATACTTAATGTACTCTTCGTTGGAATTTCATCTATTGATTGCATCCAAGTATTTTCGCTTCATGGCTTGGTAAGTTTAATTCTATATCAATCCAAAATTTATTAGGTGTTATTAACAAAACTTAATAATTCACATCAATGGAAGATGGAGATCAGCTTGTGCAACAGATGTTTGTATATATACATGAGCTAGGATTATGATTGAAAACATCATTACAACCAGAAAAATGAAATTAGAAAACTCTTGAGTAAATAACCAGTGATGGCTTGGAATATGTTTTGGCTTATTTATTCTATACATAGTTTGTGACCTTGTTCAGGTGTTTTGTATATATACATGAACTAGGGTTATGATTGTATATGTATAACAAATTCTTTACTTTAAACTTTGTATTAATTCATTTCCCAAATATCTAACCAGGTTCCGCAGCTTGCATGTTCCTTGATGCCAATCTGTGAAGTTTTTGGGTCATGTATGCCTAACATCTCATGGAAACTTACATCTGGGGAAGAAATATCAGCCCATGCTGTGTTCTCAAATGTATTTATTCTTCTTTTAAAGTTATGGAAATTTAACTGTCCTCCTCTTGAACATGGAATTGGAGATACGCCAAGTGTTGGTTCTCAATTAACTCCTGAATACTTGCTATTAGTACGAAACTCTCACTTAATGTCCGCTGGTAACATCCGCAAAGATCGTAACAGAAGGAGACTTTCAGAAATTGCGAGTCTATCGTCTCCAAATTCTGTATTTGTTGACTCTTTTCCAAAATTAAAAGTCTGGTACCGGCAACATCAAGCGTGCATAGCTTCAACGCTCTCAGGTCTTGTTCATGGAACCCCTTTTCATCAAATAGTTGAGGGACTTCTTAACATGATGTTCAGAAAGATTAATAGAGGAAACCAACCAACTATTACAACCGGAAGCAGTAGCTCTTCAGGGCTTGGAAATGAAGATGCCTCTATTGGACCAAAGTTGCCTGCTTGGGATATTCTCGAAGCCATTCCCTTCGTAGTTGATGCTGCCCTCACAGCCTGTTCTCATGGAAGACTGTCTCCACGTGAGTTGGCAACGGGTATGTATGTTTTTCTCCGATGAATCTGAGGGAACACATTGAACACCTTGTTGAACTCATGATTTCTAAATTATTGGGGAGAACTTAAATGGTCGTTGTCAAACCTTAAAAATGTTTATTTTATCAAGTAAGATTTTCAAAATTGTCATTGATGTCTTTTACCTCTAAATATAGACCAACCAAACAAGTTCATGTTCATGTAAGTTAGATTTTCAAAATTGCCATTGATGTCTTTTACCTCTAAACTTAACAATACCATAATGCTTTTCTCAATATCAGGGCTTAAGGATTTAGCTGATTTTCTTCCCGCATCTCTGGCAACCATAATAAGTTACTTTTCTGCTGAAGTAACTCGAGGAGTTTGGAAACCAGCATTTATGAATGGAACTGATTGGCCAAGTCCTGCTGCAAATCTACAGAATGTAGAGGAACAGATAAAGAAAATCTTGGCTGAAACTGGTGTTGACGTGCCTAGCCTTGCTTCAGGTTTTTCTTCTTGTTACCTTGAATTCTAAAAACTCATAAAATCCTGACTTATAATGCATTTTTGGCAACACAATACAATTTACATTTAATCTTTTACACCACTTGATTCGAGTATTAAACCAAATTGCTTTTTAATATGTGTTCCTTCATCTTCCTTTTCTTTTCCAACATTAGTATCAAGTTGTTTACTATTGTGACCAGTAGTCATTATTTTCACAGGAGACAGCTCGCCTGCCACACTTCCGTTGCCATTGGCTGCCTTCACAAGCCTCACTATAACCTACAAAGTTGACAGATCATCAGAGCGATTTCTTCATTTGGCTGGCCAAACATTAGAGGGCCTAGCTGCAGGTTGCCCATGGCCTTGTATGCCAATTGTTGCTTCCTTGTGGACACAAAAAGCAAAACGGTGGAGTGACTTCCTTATCTTCTCAGCATCTAGAACCGTCTTCCTCCATAACAGCGATGCAGTAGTTCAACTTGTTAAAAGATGCTTCACAGCTACCCTGGGCATGAGTAGCTCCCCTATTTCGTCCAGTGGCGGTGTTGGAGCCCTTCTCGGCCATGGATTTAAGTCCAATTTATGTGGAGGGATTTGCCCTGTTGCTCCGGGAATTCTCTACTTACGTGCTTACCGATCGGTCAGAGATATCGTTTTCTTGACAGAAGAAATTGTTTCCATCTTGATGCAGTCGGTTAGAGAAATTGTATGCGGTGGGCTGCCAAAGCAGCGATTGAAAAAATTGAAACTAACCAAAGATGGCATAAAATATGGACAGGTTTCGGTTGCTGCATCAATGACAAGAGTGAAGCTTGCAGCTGCCCTCGGGGCTTCTTTAGTGTGGATATCAGGAGGGTTGACGCTGGTTCAATTATTAATAAATGAAACTTTGCCGTCATGGTTTATATCTGTTCAGAGATCAGACCAAGAAGAAAAGTCTAATGGAATGGTTGCCATGCTCGGTGGATACGGACTTGCTTACTTTGCAGTTCTTTGTGGTGCTTTTACTTGGGGAGTTGATTCATCATCATCAGCTTCAAAGCGACGTCCAAAAGTTTTGGGCACACACATGGAGTTTCTTGCAAGTGCACTAGATGGTAAGATATCACTTGGCTGTGATCCGGCTACTTGGCGCGCCTATGTGTCGGGTTTTGTGAGCTTGATGGTAGGTTGTATACCCAACTGGGTGCTGGAAGTGGATGTAAATGTGTTGAAGAGACTTAGCAATGGGTTGAGGCAGTTGAATGAAGAGGAGCTTGCTCTTGCTTTGTTGGGTGTTGGTGGGGTTGGTACAATGGGTGCTGCAGCTGAGCTCATAATTGACACTGAAATGTAAACACTTCACCATGCAGTTTTACATTTTGGATGATATGTACATTAGTTAAATTTCATGTATAACAGTTTTTTTTTAAAGTTGCATATATGAGAATTGAGAATTTTGACTTGGAAAAGAAGCTATGATACTATTATGAAGCTGCATCATGAATAGTTCAAATTTCGTTTGAATTTAACATAGAATAGTTCAAAATAGTGACCATACACTTGATGACTTTCTCTCCACACAATTTATATTATTATTTTTGAACAAACACAATTTTTTTTTTTGGGTTAAATAAGTTTTTCGTCCCTATAAATATAACGAATTTTGATTTTAGTCCCTATAAAATTAAACTGAATGTTTTCATCCTCACAAAAAAATTTATTTTGTTTTTGGTCCTTAATGGATATAATTTTAACGTGTTTTTGACATTTTTTGAACATAATATGAATATATAAATGTCGAATATAATAAACGGACATAACATGGATACAATTTGAACATAAAAAAGTTATAATTTTGCCATTTATATGAATATAAAATGGCCATTAAGGACGAAAAACAAAATAAAAAAATTTGTGAGGATGAAAACATTCAGTTTAATTTTTTAGGAACTAAAATCAAAATTTGCTATAGTTATAAGGACGAAAAACTTATTTAATCCTTTTTTTTCTTATGAATAGTATTCATCAACAAAACAAGCACAATTTACATTACGATTTGGGTAGTACTCTATATATGCGATCAAATTAATTTATTCCTAATCAAGTCTAATTTGCATTAACATGCAAATCACTTTTTAGTATATGATTCTGAGGAATATAATAAAAACACTTTAGTTGTAAGTTTGTGATAATAGTTTGGGTGACAAAGTTACCGTGATTTTCTTTTGTAGTAGCCGAAGTTTGAACCCCGGATCTTGCATATATTATACATTGTTCTACCAACTGAGCTAAGCTCACGAGGACCAATGATACCGTGATTAATCATACCTAACGGACCCAACCCTTGGCATGTGCAAGGTGAGCTACGGTGCCAGGCCTCGCAATCTTAGGAGCCTCAATTTTTTTTTTTAATATAGCAATAGCACTTAAAAGTGTTAGGTATATATAACAAAATATAAAAAAACAATAGACATCTTGAAATAGTTTAGTGGTAAAATAGAATGCACTTGAGTCATCTTGAGGTTCAATCTTGATTTGAACCAAATATAAAAGTCTCAATTACATACACAACTATTAGGCCATTACAATTTAAAATGCATTTCAGAGTTATCTATGAATGTAGAAAACTACTATATATCTTGAATTTTTTGTCATCTATTTCCATTAACAATGCAAATTAAATCCGTTAAATAATTACTATTTTTCTATTGTTTTAAGTTTAATCATGCATGCTAGTACTAATTTGCTACTATTTTTTTTTGGATATTAGTATTAGTTTATCACTATTTAGATAACAAAGATACTTTATTAAGCAACAACAACCAATATTCTTAAGACCCATTTTGCACTAAACAAAGTGATTCTTCTTAAGTTTTTGGTGTTTCTTTTTATTATGAAATATGAACCCAAATTTTAACATTAAAACAATTAGTGGCTAGTGAAGTTCAACACAAGTTAGTTAGTCCTTCCCATACAAACTTACTTTTACTTAATAAGAATGACTATTTTTTATGTTATTTACAACTTAAATAGATGATTACTATTGCTTAAAGAATCTTGTTTTTCTATAGGGGCCCATTTTTAATATTTGAACATGGCCTCTGATTTTACCAGAAAGGCCCTGATACCTAATCATCCCTTCGACAAAAAATCATACCTAATCAATTTTTAATTTTCAAATATATAGATGAAAATAATTGAATCTTTTGCTATCCTTGTGATGGTAGATTGTGTAGAAATCTAATGGGCCGAACAAAACCTTGTCTAAAAGATAGACCGTTTTTTTCCCACCCACCAATCTTCTCGCACATCTTATTCAAAATATAAAGGCTTAAATATGATAATCGTCCCTATAATTTAGGCCTGTTTTGATTTTCGTCTCTGTGAAATTTTTTTTTTGAATTACATCTTTGTAAAATATTTTATGTTTGAAAAAGGTCCCTGGCCCCACTTCATGGCTGACTTGGCATGATTTTGGCCACGTGGCAGTTGCTGACTGTGCAACTTTTGCCACGTGGCAGTCCACGTAATTAAAAAATTAAAATTAAAAATAAATTATGGAAATTATTTTTTAAATTTAAAATATCTGAAAATAAATTTAAAAATCATAAAAAAAATTTGAAAAAAATCTGAAAATACTTTTCCGAAAAAAAAAATCTGAAAAAAAAACTTTGAAAATTAAAATTTTTGAAAACATAATTTTTTTGACAAAAAACTGTTAAAATTAAAAATTTTGAAAAAAAATGTGAAAATTAAATATTCGAAAAATAGATTTTTTTAATTTGAAAATTATATATTAAATTTTTTTCAAAAATAATGACAATTATATTTTCAAAAGTTATAAATTTATAATTTTCGAAAATAAATTATAAATTTAAAAAAAAAAATCTAATTTCTTGTTCTTTTACAAAAATTTTAATTTTAAAAAAATCATTATTTTTCAGAATATATAATATTCAGAAAAATTCAGAAAATTATTTAAATATTTTAAAATTTATTTTCAGAATTTTTATATTGTTTTTTAAATTTATTTTCATATTTTTTAATTTTAAAAACAATATAAAAATTCTGAAAATAAATTTTAAGCCTTTTATAGGGACGAAAATCAAAACTGGCCCAAATTACAGGGACGATTATCATATTTAAGCCTTTTAAAAATTTAATATTAGGTGGCACGCCACGTCAGCGCCACGTGGCAAAAGTTGCACAGTCAGCAACTGCCACGTGGCCAAAACCATGCCAAATCAGCTGAATAGTGGGGCCAGGGACCTTTTTCAAACAAATTTTTTTTACAGGGATGTATTTCAAATTTTTTTTTACACAGGGACGAAAATCAAAACTGGCCCAAATTACAGGGACGATTATCATATTTAAGTCAAATATAAAATCCAAAAAAATGGCTGGAGGGTGTTTTACGTTTTTCGAATTATATAATTTGAAATTCGTAGGATGCACGAGAAATTAGTAAGGTAAGAAAAAAAATAGTCTAAAAGATATGGGCTGTCAAAAAATAATCTAAATATAGATTTGGTTATACTACTTGGAGAGCTTATTAACCATTTAGAAAGTCTTACTGACATGGTGATTTATTTTCTAATAAGTTCTTTAAATAGGTTATAAATTAATACTAAATAAGATTATAATTTTAATTCTTTATCTTTTTAGAGGAATTTTAATTCTTTATGTATACCGATATATATTTAAATTATTGAAAAAAATCCGTAAGTAAAGTAGTTTTTAGACAATGTACAAAATGTAATATCTAATAATAATAAATTAATAGTAAGAATAAAAATATTATCTATATTTATTTAAATATTCTAGCCTAATAGAACTATTATTTAAAATAGAACGAAAATGTATTCTAATAGTTTTTTTTAACAAGTATATTTAACTCATAGTTAAATAGACTTTTAGTTAAATACATCGTTCTTAAAACTTCTTTAATGTTCCTTAACTTACCAATTTAGCTATGTATGCAGGACTAACTCACAAATTGACCTACCTATGCAGGACTAACTTTAAAAAAATTTGATCATTTAATTGATAAGTTTGGACTAGCATGAGCTAGATGTGGACTAAATCATAGATTCATATCGTATCGATTTTATCTTTAAAAGAAGTAAAATGCCTCCAACGGTATTAAAAACTAGGCTTATTCCTACTTTTAATCTTTCAAGTATTGCAATCATATAAGATTTTTTTTTTTAAGGAGCAATCATATAAGATTTTAGTTTTCACTTTTAAATTGCACAACTGTAGTTGCTAACACATCTCTCATTGCGAACTAACCACAGAGTGTGATTATGCGATTTTTGCATCCATCTTTAATTTTGTACACATTTATGATGATCGAGAGACTCAAATCTTAAAACCATGTCCAACTATAAATGGAGAAGTTATTTTGACTTCTAAAAGGAGAGGTTCATTGCACAAGAAGATGGAAAAATTATTTTGACAACTAAAAAGTGTCGGACACCGTAAGAAAATCTAGTTGCATACGATTACACATTTTTTAGGCACAAGTTAGGAATACCATTTGTTATTGATTTCTCTTTCTCTGTTCGTTACATCAACAATTGTTTGAGGTGTACTTATATACGATGACTTGTTTGAGGTGTATTTATATACGATGGCCATGTACGGGGTTTGATTTGTGATGTTCAAATGACACTGCTCACAAGAAAAATACATTATTGATCAAAATAAAAGTGAGATTAAGCTTAGAAGTTGAAGAATTAGATGTACAAGTACAAGTTATAGTGTATGTTTAGTTTCACCTTTGAAGGTATCAAAATTGGTTATGTAGGTATATGACTAATTTTAACTTGTTTAGATATTTTGCAGTATAATTAATTTTTTCTTTTAGAATTGATTCTAACTTAGCTTGAAGTTAAGGTTTGTAGCATTTGACTCAAAATGCGATTTTTACACATTGTTTAACTCACTTTTACGTATATGTATCTAAACATACATACAAAATGTGAACACCATACATCAACGAAAAGCTAATAAAAGAAATGGTATACAACATGGAAGATTGAAATTCTACCAAAAGTACACACCACTTACAAAACTATTTTTAAGACATTTGACATCTTTTTGATAATATCTTCGAATAAAAGAGGATAAACATCGTCAATGTAAACAAATTTTACACTATCATTCAATAAGAATGTAACATTATTTTTAAAAAGTTAAAAATTAGACTTAGATATTGACAATATGGTAAGTTCATACATGACATCAGCGTAAAACAAATGTCAAACAAATTTACAAAGAATCCCCATTAAACTTGATTTTCGAACATAGAAAACAATTCTACCATATATTCCATTGTCATTAGAAAGGGTCCAGAAACATAATTAATAATATTAACAATTTACAATTCACATTAAAAGATAGCAAGCATAAGTTATGTTGTTCCAACATAATGCTATCAGTCACATCAAAGCAACAACAATATAGAATCAAAATCACTAATCAATTTTTACTAATTTATTCATTCATTCATTTTAAATTGAAGCTAAAAAGAAGCAACCATATAAGATGATATAGTCAAATAAACCAGAAGTTGCAACAACAATTCGCATGCAGTTTTGACGACATTTCACTCTATCCTCCATATTTTGCATAATATCTCTCATAGTTTCGAAGTTCTCTTTCACATATCTAACAACCACCAAAAGATGATCGAACTGAGCAATTTGTTTCATCATCCAGTGTTTCTTTTCGTCTTCTTCTTCAAAAAGCTTCCCAACATTCTTCAAAAGACTATTCACCTTTACAAATGCATTCATCAACGATCATTTCTCTTCGTTGTCGGGTTCCTCTTTTTGAGGCGCAACCAGATTATTTGTAATATACTGCAATTTGAAAGCATAATAGTGTTCAAAAGCCTTGGTCAGTAGATCAGGGATGTGAGTGATTGATCTAAGAATGTGATTCTCCATGAATTGAGGATCAACAATGAGCAATTACCACAACTTGCAAACGCACCTTAATTGTAGAGGATTGTCTGACTCCACCCTCAAAAGGATTTCGATCATCAGTTCCGCTGGTAGAACCGTGCACGGCGACTCCGTAGTTGCTTCCGCCATCATGCGCCGACGATACCTCGCCATCCTCGACATCATTAGGGTTTCACTTTCTTTGTTGTTTTTTTCTCTGTTTTTTTGTTTGTTTGTGATTTTAGGGTTTCACTTTCACAACTTTGTCGCATCCCATTTTGATGCTTTGTAATTCAGTCATCTTAATCTTAATAGACTAGACGAACTTAATATAGTATTTTTTAGTTTTATTTATTTTTTAGAAAGACTTAATACTGTAATAACCGGAAAAATGAAAATAATGCATTTAAAAATTAGAAATTTGTTTCCCACACTTCAATACTCTTACTTGGGTCCTCAGTTTTTTCAATTTCACTCTCGTTAGAATTATATAATTCGAATCCAAAATATACGTTTTAAATTATATAATTTTTTTTTGTGGTGTAAATTATATAATTTAAAACATGCTTCCCTCCCTTAAAAAATAATTTAAAACATGCCCATATATATATAGACACACACACAACACTCTTCCCATCATTTGCCCTTTTTTGAACTTTGCCCTAAACTATTCTAAAACCACTAAATCCGAACCTTGACACATTGCATCATTTTTCAAATGAAATTGCTTGATTAAACAGTTCCACCATTAAAAAAAATATTAGGTCAGATTTATTCTTTAATTTGTTTTTTTTTTGGGGGTGTTGGTCAATTTCGATTATATAATTTGAAATGTATTATTCAGTCATTTAGATTTTTTTTTGAGAGACAGTCATTCAGATTATATAATTCAAAATAGAGTCAAATGTATTGAATATTGATTTTTATATTTCTTTCAAATATGAAGACACACTCTATATTAACTTGAAAATCAAAATTTAATAAGAACTAAAAAATATTTAACTCCTAGTTACAAAGATTTCTAAAATATAGGCAAATTGTTGTTAGCAAATAGTCGGTGGTTAGGTTAGTTTTCATGATCACAATACTTCCTTCTTAAAACTTTTCTATATAGGCAAATAGTTAGCAAATAGTCGGTGGTTAGGTTAGTTTTCATGATCTTCCTTCTTAAAACTTCTTTGATATTTCTTAGCTCACCGGTTAAGTTACTTTTGCAGCATAAACTTTGAGAAAATCTTGATGATTTAATTGATAAGTTCGGACTAGCATGAGCGAGATGTGGGTTAAACCATAGATTCATATGGATTTTTTTTTCTTTAAAAGTATTAAAAAGCCTCCAACGTTATTAAAAACTAGGCTTATTCCTACTTGTAATCTCTCAAATATAAGATTTTAGTTGTCACTTATAAATAGCACAATTCTAGTCTCTAATGCATCCCTCGTTACAAACTAACCACTGATGCCATTTTTGTATATTTATGGTGATCGAGAAACTCAAATCCTAAAACAATCATGCCCAGCTAGTTAGGGGGTTAACAGAAAGCGGAGGATGAAAAGGTTATTTTGACATATAGAAAGCTGTCGGATATCTTATGAAAATACGATTGCCGTGGCCACGTAGGGTGTTAGATTAGTGATGTTCAAATAACATTGCTTAGAAGAAAAATACAATATGGATCAAAATAAAAGTGAGATTAAGCCTAGAAGTTGAAGAATTAAATGCTCAAGTACAAGTTATAGTGTCCGTTTGGTTTCGCTTTTCAAGGTATCAAAATTTATTTCATAGGCATATGATTTATTTTGACTTGTTTCAATGTTTTTCAGTAATCAATATAATTAACTTTGCCTTCAGAATTGATTCTAACTTAGAAGTTAAAATTTATAGCATTTGACTCAATGTGATTTTTACACTCAAATTTATTGTTCAACCCATATATGTATTCAAATATAAATTATTTTATATTAATTAACTTTTAACTAAAATCAATTTCACAAAATTAATTCATTTTAACTCTATTTTGGTCACCTAAGAACCAATCATACATAATGTGAAAACCGTAAATCAATTGAAAACTAATAATTGAAATTCTAGCAAAAGTGCACATGACTTGCCAAACTATTTTTTAAAACATTTGACATGTTTATGATAATATCTTCTAGAAAAGAAGAGGACACACATGGTCAACTTAAACAAGTTTTACACTACCGTCCAATAAGAATGTACTCTCTCCCTCCCATATTTGATGACGTAGTTGACTCCGACACATGTACCAATGCATATGTTTTATCTTTGATATCTTCAATTCTCTACTAAAAAAATTATGAAAATTTAATATTTAAAAAATATTCATCGAGACGAATCCAACAACATCTTACATGATATTATTTATCTTTGTAAATTAATAGAAAAATATAGTCAAAGTATATTAAGTCAATAATGTATATCGTTAAATATGTGGGACGGAGGGAGTAATATTTAATAGTTACTTTAAAAAAGTTTATGAATTAGACGTAGATGACAATATGGTGAGTACCGAGTCCCCATTAACTTAGATGACAGCAGTGTAAAATAAACGTCAGACAAATTTACATTGAATCCCCCATCAAACTTTATTTTCCAATATAGAAAACAATTATTCTACAATATATTCCACTGTCATTAGAAAGGAGCCAGAAACATAATTAATAATATTAATAATTTACAATACACATTGAACATAGCAAGAATAAGTTCTGTTGTTCCAAAATAATGCTATTAGTCAGATCAAAGCAGCACACTTATATATTCAGTAGTTCACGTTCAACTAAGTAATCCATTCATCTACAACCATTTGAATAAGAACCATTTCTCTTGACACAAACAATAGAATCAAAATCACTAATCAGTTTTTACTAATCTATTCATTCATTTTAAATTGAAGCAAAAAGAAGCAACTATATAAGATGATATAATCAAATAAACCAGAAGTTGCAACAATTCATAAGAGAATAAAAGACAAAATGAGAACTAAGAGGATGAAGATGAATATGTTTTTGACTTGAGATAAATTTGCATACAGTTTCGACGACACTTCACTCTATCCTCCAGAGTTTGGATAATATCTCTATCTCTCATAGTTTCGAAGTTCTCTTTCACATATCTAACAACCACTAAAAGATGATCCAACCGATCAATATGGATCATCATCCGGTGTTTCTTTTCGTCTTTTTCTTCACAAAGATTATTCCGAAGATTATCTATAAGACTATTCATCTGAGCAAATGCACTCATCAATGATCGTTTCTTGCCATTGACCGGGTTATATATAATATGCGGTTCGAAAGCCATGTAGTCATTGAAGGCCTTATAAAGTAAAGGCTTGAAGTCGGTGAACAATATGACACCTTAATTGCAGAGGATTGCTTGACTCAACTCTGGAAAGGATTTCGATCATCAGTTCCACCGGTAGAACCATGCACGTCGATTTTGTAGTTGCTTCCGCCATCATGCGCCGACGATTCCGTGTCATCATCGAAATGGTTACTGTTTCGCTTTTCTTTGTTGTTTCTATTTTTTGTTTTGTTATTTTAGGGTTTCACAACTTCATCGTGCATCAAATTTTCATGCTTTGTAATTTTAATAATCGTCTTAACAGACAGACTTAATATAGTCTTTTTTTTTAGGAAGACATAGGGTGTGTTTGTTTTTCCTTATATCCTATTTGAATAAGTGATTTCACATATTTTCTGTTTTCTTTTGTTTGTTTTTGTGATTTCGTCGTCTCTGAAACGACTCTGTTTGTTTTGATTTCCCGTCTTTGTGCGGTGTGTTTTTGGTTTCCCGTCTTAGTACGATGTTTATTTGATTCAGGTTGAAAGATTAGCTTTGAGTAAGTGCAGATCCGATCAATGACAATGACTTTGGCGTCGTCAACATTACAGATCCAGAGACATGAATATTCCGGAGACCTTAATATAGTCATATTAGTTATATTTGTAGGCATATGTACTTTGCTGTTTTATGCTATTAACATGGATGATGTGAGTTTGTTCACAGATTCATCATTTTTGTTTTTAGTGAATTTGGATTTGTATTGTATCGATGTACTCCATCAATTTGAATGAATGAATATCGTTTATTTTTGTCAAAAAAAAAAACTAGTTCATGTGTTACCTCCTTGTTTTTTAAAAAAAATATTTTAAAAAAGCTAATCCTAATAGCTTTTGAGTTTGGAGTGAAAATATATCTTTTTGATAAAATGATTTTTATAAAAATCCTAAACAAACACCTGAAAATGACAAAAATGATTTTTTTTTATAAAAAAAAGATTTTTTTCCAAAATAATCCAAAACAAACGCACCTATAATAGGCTAATATAGGAGCAACTAGAAGAACGAAAATAATGCACTAAAATTTGAGAAATTCTTTTCCCATCCTCCAAACTCTCGCGTACATCCTTAGTTCTTTTCAATTTTATTACTGTTTAAATTATATAATTCGAATCCGACAAATACGGTTTAGATTATATAATTTAAATCGTGTCCACACATATACAACACTCTTCCCATCATTTCCCCATTTTTGAACTTTGCCTTAAACTACTCTACAAAGTTTTGCTTCAGCCCAACTTTCTAGAAAGCTGTCTTGCTTGTCAAAAGAAATTCAAAGTCCAAAATTTAGACTATTATATATTTGTCAAAAAAAAGAGATTTTTGACAATAACAATAATTATAATATGTTTTGTCAAAAAAATCTATTCTATACTATATATAAAGAGAATACATAGTTTTGGACTGACTTTTTCAATTTCATTAAACAAATGTGTCTATAAAAATGTTATATTATTGATATTATCCAAAACGATAAAAATTTATATAATAGTTGTCATATTGTTTGTGTCTTTGAAAATTTATGTCATTTAAAAATATAAATATTGTTTTGTTACATTATCCTTAAAGAAAAGTGTTACTTTATAAAAGTGAAAAATATCTATATCCATAATTTTAATTAAAATCAAATTAACTTTAGTCAAAATTTCATATAAACTAATATTTGTAATTTATGTGTATTAGTGCAATAAAAAGAAGAGACAGACATGATTCATGAAGTACCATATGAACGCACACCAGTAATAATATTTACAATGTTGTTAGGTGAAGGTTGTGTCCTCTTCGATGAGTTTTGCCGCCAAATCAGTATTCCCACAAAGCAAATTTTTATGTATTTGCATCACCGCTATTGCATTTTGTACATCTATTTGCCATGGGGTTTGAGAGTTTTGAACCGTTTTATATTTTCCAGACACACAAAATGCTTTCAAAAAAATTAACCTTTTATTCAAACTTGAATTTTGGATCTTCTTTGGTTTGGATTTTGGAATGTTCCTCTCGTAAATACTCTCTCACAAAGATGAGTAGCTGAAGAAGAGTGAGGTGGCATAAGGTTAAGGTCCCAATGGGAGAGGGTATTTTCAAACCTAATTAATTTGAGGTTCAACAAAATTAAAATTAATTAATAAGTACTAGTAAATCGAAAGTAAAAGGCTTTTCAAACGTACTTAATTTGAGGTTCTACAAAATTAAAATTAATTAATAACTATCAGTATATCGAAAGTAAAAGGTTTTAGTAGGTCATTTGCATAGGTTTAAAAGTGGTCCTTAAAATATATGAAAAATGTTAACTAGTGTCTCTGTGATACTAGTTTAGAAAACAAATATAGTAAAAATTTATTGAAAATTCATGTAATCAAATACTTAAAATCTAGAAATGCTATCTTCAATTTAAAACTTACCTTTTTGGTTTTCTAGCTAGTACCCCAACTTGACCCAAAACATGTTTACTTCCATATTGTGATTGTAAGATTTTTTCCTCCACCTTTAGGAGACTCAAATCATTCTTTTTGGTCAAGAAATTGAAATGCATTCATTCAACAAGTTGAGAATAGTTACAAATAACATAAAATAAACAACATCTGAACATCCCCTCAAAAATAAAATAAAATAAACAACATGTTGTGTTCTAGAGAACTAAAAAGTAGTAATTCTAGAAATCAAAAGTCAAAACAACCTCCTGAACCCACACAAGCAAAATTTACCAAAATGTTTTTTTTAAACATTTGACATTATAAAACAACCCTCTCATATACTCCACCGTCTTTAGAATGAAGCCAGGCAACATAATAATAACTTTATAATTCATATTAAAATATAGCAAGAATAAGTTATGTTGTTCCAACAACAAGAAAACAAAGATATGATATCAAAGAAGCATACTTCAGTTGTTCACTTTCAACTAACTGACCAGTAACCAATGAATTTACAACCATTTGAGGGGCAATGGAGAACCATATAAGATAATTAGATAAATCACTAATTTTTACTCCTAAACATTCCTTCATTGTGGTTTCATATTAGATCAAAACAAACAAAAGCAACCATATAAGATAATCAAATAAATCAGTTGCAACATTTCAAAAAAGAGTAAACACAAAATCATTTATGGTAACGCTTCTTAAACAAAAGCACCCATAATGGCGGGTTGAGATTAATTCGCAGAAAGCTTTTGACACACTTCAATTTACCCTCCAGATGTTGCCAATCACAAATACAGCTTTTGATAGACTTCAATCTATCATCCAGAGGTTGCACATCAAAGTTGATCTTTTCCACTTTCTCTTTGAGAATCCGAGTTTCCTCCAAATCAATATCCAAATCAGCAAGTGATTTCATCAAGCATTTTTTTGCTTCATCCACTTCTCCTTCATCACCAGTAGTTGCTACTACTTCCTCTTTATCTTCTTCGTCTTCTTCTTCACTTAAGTGTTTCTTGGCCTTAGAATCTAGATCGGCAATTTCATCGCACGCTCTAGAAAAGTGATTACACACGAATTGAGGATCAATAGCCAAAGATTTCCACAACTTGCAAACGCCCCTCAGTTGCAGAGTATCGCTTAACTCAACCCTAGAAAAAATTTCCAACATCATTTCCTGTGGGAGAATCGTAATCGGTGATTCCGTTGCTTCCGCCATCCTTCGCCGTTGCCTCCGCGTCATCACCACCATTGTCAATGTCTCGGTTTTTTTTTTCTTTTTCAGATTTTAGGGTTTTGGAAATATATAATTTTTTTTTAGGGAAGGGTTTCGGAAATATACTTTTTTGGTGGTGAGGGTTTCGGAAATATATAATCGTATCAAGACACTAACGGAGAATATGAAAATAATAATAAAATAAAAAGTTAAATATGTTTTTCTATTTTTAAATATTTCAATTTTTTCGTTTAATATATTTTTTGGTTATTTTTTTGAAGAGGCTAAAATGAAAAATATTACCACATAAAAGCGTTATTCCCAGCACAAGGGGTGCCAAGGAAAAATGACAAGGTCTGAACAATATTTACAAAGGGAGCCAAAGACAAAAAAGATGAACAAAAGGAAAGAAACTATTAGCCTATGCCCAATATGGTGAACGAGCTAAGCCACCAGCCATGCAGCTGGAAGGGAAGGGAAGTGTGCTTCGCCTTCAACCACATATAGGAGATGGACTTAATCCGTTTAACCACCTGAAGAGGCGGGCTTTCTTTGCCTTGAAACAATATGTTGTTTCTTTCCTTCCAGATTTTCCAGACAGCTGCATACCAAATCACCTGTAAAATAGATCGTCGTTTCTTCCCGAGCCCACCACAATAGACAAACTGATTGAAATGATCCGAGACGTAAAATGGGCTTACCACTGAGACACCAATCCACCCATAAATCAAGTGCCAAACAGAACCGAAAATATCACAATGCAAGAATAAATGAGGACTTGATTCGGCTAAGTCACATCCTGCCACGCATAGCCTGGTATCCTGATGAATAACACCTCGTCGGAGAAGATTGTCTTTAGTAGGCAATCTATCCCGAAACAAGCGCCAGACGAACACCACCACCTTAAGAGGAACATCCTTGTGCCAAATAGAAGGAGCATTAACAGGTAACTCCAAATGCGGTTGAATAGTTAGAGAGTTGTACAGGCTACGAACAGTGAATGAATTTGAGGTCTCCAAGGTCCAAAGCCATCTGTCGTCATTGTTAACCTGTAGGGTAACATTAGCAAGCAGTAAAATGAATTCCCCCACCAACTCCTCCTCCCATGCGAACAACCTCCGCCTCCAACTCCACGCCTCACCCCCCTCCCCCATCCTAACTACGACATCTCTAACACTGACGCCCCATGAAACACTGACAAGTCGTATAGTCTGCTAAACCTGACACTAAAAGACACCCTACCACACCAAACATCAGTCCAAAACAACATATTTCTCCCGTTCCCAACACAACGACTGACATGATCGCTAAAACATCTCTCCCTACTCAACCTATAAACGACACGCCACCACTCAGAAGCCTGACTAC
>Ga0228711_1004193_pt1 | contig 22259 bp, 9 predicted proteins | sample MedpolnodulmetaG_2_FD_177996 | JGI IMG/M metagenome (GOLD analysis project Ga0228711, IMG submission 177996) | Root nodule microbial communities from Medicago polymorpha collected in Santa Monica, California, United States - brown nodules | ecosystem: Host-associated > Plants > Roots > Nodule...
AACATAAATTTGTACAACCAGAATGTCTTTCTCAAGAGTCTTCTTGAATAATGTTGTATCAACCTGTCCTCTTTTAAAATCATTTTTAAGTAAGAAATTACTCAGTCTGTCATACCAGGCTCTAGGACTTGTGAAATAGGTGACTTGTGAAACACCCTTGTTCCAACACATGATACTTGACACCACTTAATGACATGTTATCTAGATAAAGCATATATAAATTTTCTACTCTTAGACCCTTAACCAAAATTTCCTTATCCACATTGTGCTCAATGATGTAACCTTGGTTGTTGAAAGTTGTGGTGTACCCATTATCGCAAAATTGGCTTATATTTAAGATATTGTTTTTAAGCCCTTCGACAAGCATAACATCTTTAATAGTTGTTGTGGAGGGATTTAACACAAGTCCTTTACCTAAAAGTTTACTTAGATTAATGTCGCCATAAGAGGAAAATCCACACTCCTTTCTCATGAAGTCGATGAACATGGATGCATCGTCTGTCACGTGCCTTGAAAGACCAATATCTAGATAACATCTTATTTTTGTGGTTGTAAGGCACTTCTAAAAAATTGATTAGGAAAATTTTAGGTCCCAAATAAAAGTTGGGTCATTGAGATTAGTGGCACAAATAAAGTGTTTGGGCATCCACATCGTTACTCCTTTAGGAACTTCAACCTTTCTAATGTGAGGAAGAGTTGGGGTGTGGCCATTTGTTTCTTAAAATGTTTTTAAAAGAGTGCCTTTCATTTATTGAATTTGTAGCAAATATCATGGAAACTTGAGAAACTTGTTCTATTTTACTCTTTAAAGATTTGATATCTTCTTGTAACATAGGACAAACTTTACAACTACTAATATCCATATACTTAGGATGTTTAGATGAATCAAATTTAGGTGGTTCTATGGAAGGCTTTACAATATGTTCGTTGACAAGAGATGCATGCTCATTTTTCACTGTTTCAAAATTGTTTTTTAAGGTTTTAAATATCGACTTCCAATTAGAGAATTACTATATTTTGAACATTAATCTTTTGAAAGCATTTACAACATCATCATGCATCTCTACAAGAACATTTTACAATTCACTACAAGAAGGATTGAAATCAGAGCCGAAATAGGTTTTCTCATTATGCTTTTTCGCCTTAAGTCCCATAATACATAGATGGGAAATTTCATCATTTCCTGAGCCACCTAAGGTATATGAGATTTCATCCTAATCCCATGTAATGTAGGCTCCTTCATTTTGGCTTGTCATTGAAGTTAGACTTCTTACTTCACTTGGTTATTTTTAGGCATTCACACCTCAAGTGACCCGGCTGTCCACGTCCATCTCAACTTAGCATTTTTCTTCCCTTGCAAAATTACTTCCTTTGAGATGAGCCTTTCTAAAGTTGATTAAATTTGTCATCATGCTTTAGAACATTATTTTTCATATAGAGGTTGTACCGTCTCATAAACAATCTCATCCCTCAATACTAGGAGATTCTTCATCCTAATAAATATTCACTTGCTCCAAAGGTATTGCCTTGGAAGTAGAGGACTGTCGTACAATGAATTTCTTCTTTTTTTCTTAACATTTTCCTCACTGGTTTTTAACCTTGTGATCTCATGCTCGTGATCTTTGAACTTACCAAATAACATGGTGATGTCTAGTACATGGAGATTTTTTCAGTCTTCAATAGTTTTCACTTTGGGTTGCCACTCACTAGTCATACACCTTAAAATCTAGTTAGTACAATCTTGATTTGAGATTTTCTTACCGATGTTTTATAATTTGTTCACAATATGGGTGAATTTCATTTGCATGGAAGAGATTTTTTCATCTTCTTACATCTAAAAGCGTACTTCATATTGTTGGGTAAGTGTGTTAATCTTTGATTTTTTGACGTCTTCGGTGTCCTCATGAAGGGTCTCCAAGGTGTCCCACATGGTTATAGACTTCTTACAATGAGACACATAGAGATACTCATTTACGCCTAAGAAGGAAATGACTATTTTCCTCGCCTTTAAATCATATTGGACTTTCTTAGTATCATTAGCTTTCCAATCTACTTTAGGTTTGTTTTGTATGACACCAACATATATTTGTGGTTCAAACCACCCGTTGACAACGAAATCCAAAATATACATATCACATGATTGGATATTTACACTCATGGATTCTTTCCAAAAGTTATAATTGTCACAATGAAAGACGAGAGTTCTATTATACGCCCGTTTCGGATCCTTACTCGTTATATCAACTCTTTCGGTGGTTAAACCATGACTAAAGAAACCAAGATCTTGATGCCACTTGTTGATCAATATGACAAAAGTAATATGGATGTAGACGGAGGTGGATAGTTTCCCTCATAAAAATTTACGCTCGAAAATGATTTTAATAAATTTTTGCAACAATTTGACTATTGGAATGGTAATACGGTGCCTGGAATAATCAACTAAAACAATATTTAAACTTAATCAATCTTGAACAAGATGTTCCCAATTGATAAAATGATTCACACTCAAATATCATGCACTTAATTACATGACTTTAACATTCTCAAATCAAACCCAACAAGTACATAAGAAATTTACACAAATTAAAACTGGCTACAACATAATTGATAAATTGATTGATATAAGAATTTCTAATATATCAAGTGATTAATCAACTTATAGAAAATAAAGTTTTATCAAAAGTAAGAAGTTATTGAAGAAATTAATAACTTAACACGTGTTCAATAATGTCATATCAAAATTCTTCAAATTGGACAAAATCTGCTTTCACTCTTCTTTTCTCTCTCTGGTGATTACTCTTCTCACTAATAAACACTTACAAAAACACGGTAAAAAGTGTGGATGACTAGGTGGAAGAGATTAAGGTTGTGTCGTGACTTTGGAATTTGGGAAGAACAATACAATGACTTGTATGTATTATGAATGAACGTGGAACCTAAGTGGTTGTCTGGTGAGGTAATAAGTCTTAGTCTAAGCTGATCGCGTTTCGCATATGAGTTAGAGTTTTTGTTCGATGTTTTTTTATAGTGAGTCTGTGTAGTGGTTATGCCTTCGCTTTCCTTCTGTGGGAGGGTTGTCGTTTTATACAACGATAACATTTAATTTTTTATGAGGGGGTAGGATTGACTATTTGTTTCCTTGGTTTTCTGTTGTTGTCTTGCAGGTTGGTGCAGTGAGGGGCTTTGGCCCTCTTGCGGTTTAGTTTTTTGTTGGGGGGTTATGCTTTTATACGGTGCTTACTTATGGTGGTAATTTCTCACATTTGACTATCCTTGTGCTTATTGTACATGGTATTTATACTATATATAAAGAAAATAACCTTTTTTGGCCTTTTTGGGCTGATTTTTTCTCTTTCTCAAATTACCCTTAACTTTAAATATAAATAACACATATCATTAATAGATAAGAGTAAATTCAAATATTAAAAAGAAGTGTAACAAACTCAATCGTTATTATCCACAATATATCAAATTTTTTCCTTATTCTTTATCTTTTAAAAAAGATAATTGATGGGAGCGAATTTAAAATTAAAAATAAAATGTAACAAACACAATATTGTTATGAATATTATAAGTTGATGTCCATATAACAATTGGGTTATTGGGTCATATTATTAGCTTATTGGGCCATATTGTGCTTGCTCCCCAAGTCATTGTATTTCTCTATAAATAGAGCTCATATGTAAACCACATTGTACACAACAAGAGAATAATAGAATACTTTTCTCTCTTCCCCTCGTTCTCTTTTCTTGTTCTTATTTCATTAGTTTTATAACAAGTTATCATCACAAGCTTACCAACTGAGGAGAAATGACAGATATTAAGGGGAAGCAACGACATCCTAACTAGGTTGGCACCCCGATGAACCGCCATCCTCTGCCGCCAAACTCAAAATATTATTAAAAAAAGTGAAAAAGATACAAGAGGGGGGACTAGACAAAAACCATAAGAAAATAGAAGAAAAAACGAAAACAGAAAGTAAATAACCACCTATATTGAAGGATAGACTATAGTCTATAGAGCCATTTTTTCTAAATCAATATTTATAAAGACCATATGTGACATAGTTCCTGAAGAACTAATATTTATTATTAAAATGATTTCTTGAAAAATGAATTCGTTTCGATCAATGCTTTTGAACATTTGCTATATAATTCATGAACAACTAAATAAAAGAAATTATATTCGAGCATCCTTGTAGTATTGCTCTAAGTAATATTCCTATCGTTTTTGAAGATTTGATGTGGAGTCTAAAGAATCACAGATTTAAAACATGATAGCAATTTATAAGATCAATTTATCTTCTTATTAGTCTAGAAAATAAATTATGAAGATTTGATGTTGAGTTCTTGAAGAACTGCACATTTGGACCGTGATAGAAATATATATAAATATAAAACATATTTGATCATTATTGGTTCAAATGGATTAAAATAAATAAAACATATATTATTGTAAATCAGAAGTTTACAAATGATAATTCTTGAGTGTGTCAAACAATCTGTGGAGGATTGCTCAAATAGAGATTTTATTGATGATTAGTGATATAGTTTTCAAAGATCAATAAAATTATTTAAGACTCTCGAAGAGCTAATGTATTGTTACATGGAGAAACAAAATTACAAATTGAGATTGCATTATATTCCTCTACGTCTCATAATTCTTTCAATAATTTTTTTTATTGAAATAAAAAAACAAAGTTGTTAAATATCTCTATTTTATGAGTTCATTGATGCATCAATTATATGATCACATGTATGTTTGTTGCCAACTCACAACCAAAAGTTTATGTAATTGTTTTCTCAACTAAGTTAACCAATAGTTTATTTTTTGAGATTTTCATAAAGTATTTGATAAGTATCAATTATCATTTGAAAATTGATATTGAATTGCTTGTAGTATATGCTCATAAAATTGACTTTAAGACCCATTCTTTATATGTCTAAAGTTAATTGTATGATTGATACTTATGAAGCCATATCTTCTAAACTCTACTTTGGGAATCAACAAATCATGTATGTTGATGTATTGATTCGCATCAAGCCAAAAAGTTTCCATATATAGTCCTCCCCTTAATTTATAATTTATTTTAGGTTGGTAACTTAATACTTATCATCTAAGTATATTTTTGGATGTGATGTGTATATCACAGTTGCTCTGATATAATGCACTTAGATAGATCTTGAAAGAATATTAGGAAAATATTTTGATATGAATCTTCTATTATAAATTTTATTGAGCCAATTTTTTTACACTCTAGTAGATTGATTATCAACTGATGAATTATTTTTCTCAATTTTAGGGGGAGATAATAAGCAGCTGAAAACGTGATCCTGGAGTTCAAATGAATTTTTTGAAAGGAAATATTATTGTCTCGTCTTTATCCTCAAAATATAACTCATTTTCAAAGTTAAGAAAATAAAATAGCAGTTGTTAATGCTCCAAACGAAATAGATGTTTACTGCAAATGAGTTCCAACCGCATATGAAGCGTGGCAGACCAACCGGTTCCACATATAAAAATCCTCAAACAAGAAAGGAGCTAAAAGGAATAATAACCCAAACGAGGATGTAGAAACTCTGAAAGAGTCAACTAAGATAATTGATTTTTAAGTTCCAGAAGAACTGATCGGGTACCTGAAATGTATGAAAAATAAAGAGATCTCGATAAATTATTTCATGAATGAAATGAGATGGAACCAAAATGAAAGTCAATGTTGATGACATTTTTGCTTATAACATATCTCCAAATGTAACGAGTGATAATGAGGGTCATGGATTAAAGTCTATTAAACATTATATGAAATCAAACAAGCTTTGTAAAGGCAAACTTTTTGGACTTGTAGTCTGCAGATTTGAAGATGTGAAATTAATTATATATATGATTTTTCGCGTGAAAGAAAATTATATTTATAAAATACATATGTATAGAGTTTGATATGTTCACTGGGAGTGAGTTGATATATGTCTAACGTTTATGTTTAAGAGACATATTCCCCTGAAGTGAATTTAAGAACTTTTATTGCTTGATTAAGTTTAGTATCACATGAAAGACTTAATTTGTATGAAAGATGTGTTGCAATATAGTTGTATGACTCATGTGATAGTAATCAATATATGAAACTCTATGAAAGAGTTAATTTTCGTGAGATATTGAAGAAATGACATCATATGTCCATTATAAGGATTTGGAAATGAATTTGTTATAATCGATTTTATAATGATGATATCTGGACTCTTGAAGAGATTCTAAAATCTATTGACTATAGAAAGATTTGAAACTAAATATGTTGCATGCGCAAAGTTGGTATGAATTTGAAAATTATTTAAATGAGATTTTGTGCATCAAGAAACTTATATAGAAAAATGTATTAAAATAATTTTATATAGACAAATCTAGTTGATTGTGTATAATTATGATATCACTTGATGTTAGTATAAATCATGTCCTCAAGAAAATGATGACCAACTTTAATTGGTCTTAAAGTATCATATCTTAATTCAAAGGAAGACATTAATGTATTTTGTTAATTATATGAACGACGGTATTTTGTTTTTGTCAATATTGGTAAATGCAGATATCAGAACAAAGCCAAGCATACACTTTGGATATTAGAGAAACAACATAATCAAGAAAGTCGAAGATACTCTTTTATTAAAGATTATGAGTTTACACATACAAGAAACTTGTGGTTTTCTTGTTCTGTAAGGATCTTTTTTTCAACAACTCAATATGAAGATAATATCTCAAGTCCTCCTATTTTAGACAAGAATATAGAGATAAATCAGATCTTTCTACAAAGTCACCGTCAAGTAAAGCTTTTGAGTAACACACATAAAAGATTATTTGACTTTCTTCGTCTCGTATATAATTGTCTTTATGAGGGGGAGACATAAATGTGTTATTCACTCTTTTTCTCTTAACCAAGGTTTTATCCCATTGAGTTTTCCTGGTAAGGTTTTTAACGAGGTAAATTATCACACAAAAGGATGTTGTATTCTTTGCCCTTCACTAGAATTTTTTTTTCCATTGGGTTTTTCTCCAATAAGGTTTTAATGAGGCATATCCTCGATGGACATCCAAGGGAGAGTGTTATGAATATTATAAGTGGATATCTATATAACAACTTGGTTATTGGGTCATCTTATCAGCTTATTGAGCTATATTGTGCTTGCTCCTCAAATCATTATATTTGTCTATAAATAGAGGAATTCTGCTCTTCTCCCATCACATTTTGCTCGTGGCCAGCTGAATTTCCAGTTATACCCTTGCGTGAGTTAAGTTACGCCGCGTGACTTAACTCACACACCTTATAAGTTCTGCGTGACTTAAGTCACGCATCGCTGGCCTGTGCACGAGTTAACTCGCGCAAGTTGGCTGATGGTTTGTCCTCAAGAACACACGTTTTTGTGGATGGTGGTCACCTTTTCAACCTTCAATCTACACGTATTTTACAACCTTTACACGTTTTTTTGTCCATATTTATGGTAGTTATAACCTATACTACCATTCCCACCTATAAATACCCCTCCATACTTCTCTATTTTCTCACACCATATCACTTTCTTTCCCTCCTCACTCTCTCCCTCTATTTGTCTTTTTTTTTTTCTTTCAATAGTCTCTAGTCACTTGCGGTAAATGGTGGTCAGTTTTGAGGTAAATGGTGTGTAGCCAACTTTGGGAAAATGATTAACCCTTGGGATAAAATTAAATTTGCTTCTTTTTACCCCAAAACTTTTTACCGTGGGTAAAAAGAATGTTCTTAGGGTATAAAAAGAACCAGATTTAGATTTAACCCAAGGGTTGATGATATATTTCCCCCAAGAAGGCTGCTCACTATTTACCCCAAGAGGATAAAAAGAAAATAAGTAGATTTAGTGTATTCGAATATATGTATCAATTATTGTATGAATTCTATTAATAAAATGAGATGTTGTTATATGTATTAATTTTGTTCATTTCTTTTTATTTATATTTGCTTTTATTCTCTGATTTTGTATTTAATGAATAAATCCGAATAAATATTAATTTAGTTCATTTCTTTTTATTTGTATTTATTTAATGAATAAATTTGAATAAATATTTATTTTAACAGCATAAATAAATTAGAATAAAGTAAATAAATAAATTAGAAAATAATTAAATTAGAATAGATTGAACAAATAATTTAGAAAATAAATAAATTAGAATAAGTGAAAAAATAATTTAGAAAATAAATAAATTAGAATAAAGTGAGCAAATAAATTAAAATAAAGTAAATAAAATAATTTGAATATAGTAAATAAATTAAAAAAAGTGAGTTAAGTCACTCTGCGTGACTTAACCCACGCCGAATGACTTAATTTGCGCAAATATTTACATTTGCGTTAGTTAACTAACGCAGGGGTAGTTTAGGTATTTTAGTTGGATGCGAGCAAATTGTGTTGGGAGAAGAGCAGAATTCTAAAAAGAGCTCATATGTAACCTAATTGTACATAACAAGAGAATAATAGAATACTTTTCTCTCTTCTCTCTTCCTCTCATTCTCTTTTCTTGTTCTTATTTCCTTAGTTTTATAACAAATATGAATATATGTCTAGTTTTTTTTCCATGTAACAAACTCGATCGAGTATATCTATACTATATATAAAGAAAATATAAGATTTTAAGCTGACTTTTTCATTATCTCAATTATACCATAAAACAAATTTTTCTATATTAATGATTGTTGTTGGTGTCATTAAAAAGATAAGAATTTAGATTATGTTTATTTTGTTATATTGTTGGGGTGTCATTGAAATAGATAAACAAGGTTAGTTTGGTTTGTTATAATTTGAAAACAACAATTATTTATATTTATACTTTTAATCAAAATCAAAATTTTATAGAAAAATGTCGTTGTTAACTTTCAATCTTTAATGTAATAAAAAGAACGGAAAGATGAAGACACTGATGCTTTATAAAATTTGTTGATTATAAAAAAAACACTAGAAACCCTATTATGAATTTTCTCCCCTTATATAAGTGAGAAACAATGAACTAACATATTTGAGTATTTTTACACATAGGAATCGAAGCCCAATACTGAACACTAAGGAGCCACGTTAAATTAATGAGTTTTTTTTATGGAGAATTTATGAGTTTTCTTTTTATTTTATGTTTTATTACTTATGTGATTTTAAGCTTGAATGAAGATTTCATGAGTTTATTTATTTTCAAAGATATATGATATAATAACCGGAGGTATCATCTTATGAAGAAAAGTACAAGAGAATAAAACTAAAGAATACATTAGACTTTAGGAATCATTTTTTGTTATGGTGACAACATTTTGGTCACATAGTTTGCATGAAGGCAGTGGTAATAGTTTGTCATTTCAGATCCATCGGTTCTTCTTCAGTACTAATGTCTCCATGATGTGCTCATTCTAAATTTCTGTCGCATTCAAATTTTTTATCCTTCCTCAAAAGTCAGGAATCATGCAGTTACCAATTTGCCCCCAACTGTGTTCATTTTGTATTAACTTTTTCTTTTTAATACAAAAGCATCTGTCTAATTAGTACTCACACTGTTTATTTACATATTACTACAGTATTATTTTTCTAAATAAAAAACCAATTATCTCGTCTTTTAGACCTATTTAATTTTATTTTAGAAAAAGGGTATGTATGATAAAATAACTATGTTTTTGTCTGTTTTCAAAACACTATGTTATTGTCAAAAGAAAGAAAAGAAGTTGATTAATACACAAAATCGTAAGTTCAACTCCCGTATCAATATGTGAACCTATTTGATGGATGACCGTTAAACGTTCTTTGAGCCTTGATGCATGCTCTGGTGGTGGTGAGTCCATTGTCCAATTACATAAACTTTTTGTAATAAAATAAAAAGAAAAACAAACTACGTTAGTTAACTTTTAGTTTCAAATAATTTTTTATTCAGGTAACTGCACATTTTTTTTTGCAATTATTGTAAAAAAAGTTTATCTAAAAACATAATTTTTTTCGCACAACACCAAGAAATAATATATTTTTATCGGAAAGTGTCAATAGAATGGTATTTTCACAAACAAATCATGCAAGTTTATACTGACAGGATGGATGAGGTAATTTTTACCAGATTACTTAGTTAAAGACCAAATTTATATGAGTAACTATCGTGCCAGAAAGAAAAAAAAAATTAGTAAAATGGAATAAAGTAGTATTGTGAAGTATATTGGGTGGGAGAGTTCATCTTGACCTAAATATCATATTGAACTTTTTTAAGAATTCAATGTGATATTTAGGTCAAGATGTTTGTGGTTTACCATCTCAGATTTGGTACTGTGTCTACGGATGTTTATTAGAAGAAAAAATAGTCCTATTTCGAGCTTCCAAAATTTTCCAAGTTGCTAAATCTCAAATAAGCATTAGGCCTTTTCAGTGTTTATTGTTTCAAAATGAAGACGTAAAATAGTCTAGAAGGGAGGTAACATTTCCGAGTAGAATCACCCCGTTCCAATCCAACTAAAAATCGAATACAAACACTTACCAACAAAACGGCATCTACAAAATAAATGGTCCTCCACCCGAAAATTATTATATTTACCTTTTTAACAAGAGCTTTTTGAAAACTTGTTAACATTCTCCATAAGAAAAAATATAGAGAAGAGATGGTTAATTTGAAAGACATCGAGAAAATCATTTAATAAAAGTCTTACTAATGGAACATTAAAAAACTACTAGTGGGCACCTTAGCAATTCATTTCATAAAAGTTTATTATCATTTAAACTTCGAAATCATATTGACAAATAGAAAATCCAAACCATGGGCACCATAGTAAAAGCAACATTCTGAGTCTATAGGATCTTGACAAAACGAGAACATCAAGGTGCAAAAAGGTGCAAATTCCTAGATTCATGGCGTTCATATCTATGTTGAGCACTGTAATTTTAAGGAAGTGTATATACATATATCATGAATATGGATACCTATTAACAGGCATGGTTTTCCTTCTGGTATCCGCCGTACAATTTTCCAGCACGGCGTTCCGGCAAACTACGATGGTTTCCGGCAGGTTTTCACCCATGACATCAATGATGGGAAGGCCTGATCGCTAGCTTGCAAGGTTATTGAATGTTTTAGTTTTTTACTGTTTTTTGTATTTCAATAAAAAAATGCACAATTTCTTTGTCAATTTTGATTGAGGATTATATTCCATTTAATTTAGTTTCTTCATTGTTGTTTTGATTAATTAGTCTATGTTGTATTGTATGGTGTAATGCTACCTATTATTACCTAGTTTATGTTTATGGAATTTACTTGCAATTATATATTTTTCCTATATATGTCTCTATTGTTCAAATTTTGGTTGTTCTATTGATCAACACACAGACAGTATGGAGAAGCTTTCAATGAGAACACAATTAATTCTTTGAAGGCTAGCTTGGAATGAAATAGATTTCATTTGCTTCATGTGTGCCAAGCTAGGTTAAAATGAAGAATCTCAAGCCAATCATTTGAAGAAAACTTTGTGTTTGCTTTGTCTTGAACTAAAGCATCGCAATTTGAGGATATAATACTCTTGGTCGTTGTATATGATTTGGTTGCAAGGTTCATTTATTGCTTATCATTGTGTTGGTAAGTTGAAATTTCTTCTGTCACATTTATCCCTTAAATACAAACAAATATGCGGTCATGGTAAGGATTGTGAGTTAATTAAAAACAGTAGTAAACCTTTTGTAAAAGATTTGATTTGTTTGCCTTTGAAGGATATGAATGTCATCTTGGGTGGATTGTGTTGGTGCAAGCTCCTTGCTTACACTCACTGATGATCAGAGTGTTCAGAACGTTTTGTTCTATGTTGAGAATAGAGAGGATGAAGAGAGTTTTGTTTATGGTGAATTGTAAAACAATAAACTTCATTGCATGGTAATTATGATACAAGATATGAGCTATATCAACTTAATACAAAACAAGTACTTATAGGCTAAGTTGAGTTACTTGCACTAAAAGCCTCTAACTAACTAGCTTACTAACCAACAAACATAGTTGGATTCATCCACAACATGCTCCCTATAATCCAACTATGGAACAACAAACATAAAAATCAATCAAATTGAATTATTCTCAATTTCTTCCTAAGAGACAAGATCCTAACAATCTTCAATCCCTTAGTCAGAATGTCAGCAAGTTGAGATTCACTTGGGAGCAGTGCTTCACCTCTAGCTTCCCATGATTCACTTGTTCCCTCAAGAAATGAAATTTAGCTTCTATATGTTTACTTCTGCCATGTAGAACTGGATTTTTAGCTAAGTTACTTGTTGTCCATTTGCAAAACAATTGGCTTCTTGACATGATTCTTCAACTCGCTCAACACAGATTCAATCCAAATAGCTTGGTATGCAGCATAAGAGCCTACAATATACTCTTTCTCACATGAGGACAATGCCACCACTGGTTGTTTCCTACAGCACCATGAAATTGGTGCACCAAAAACCTTGAAGAAGTAACATGTTATGCTTCTTCTATCAGATTTGTCTCCACATTCATCCGAGTCTGACTAACAAGTAATCACTACATCATTATCTTCTAAACTTGAAGGAAAGAAAAATCCATAATTGATTGTGGCATTTAGATATTTGAGAATTCTTCTTGTAACCATCATATGAGAGATTAAAGGATCATCCATATATCTACTCACTAAGCCAACTGAGAAGCCTATGTTTGGTCTGCTGTTACATAGGTACCTTAATAAGCCTACTATATGTTTGAACAAGGTTGCGTCAACCTTCTCTTCCTCACCACCCTTCTCAAGCTTCAAATTTTCTTTAACAAGTGATGCTGCGGAATTAGATTCAAACATTCTGAACCTTTTCAGAACCTCTTTGGCATACTTTCCCTGATGTAGTATGATACCTTTCTCGATTCTTATTAATTCCATGCCTAAAAAATGAGACAAGTTTCCTAAATGTGTCATCTCAAATCCTTTTATCATTAACTGTGTGAATTTCTTCATATTGTTGATGTTGTTACCAGTGACTAACAAGTCATCAACATATAGATATATGAGTGTTATGTCAGATGCAACTACTTGCACATACACACCATATTTTGACTTGCACTTAGTGAAGCCTAACTCAACCAAATAAGAATCAATTTTCTTATTCCAAGCTCTTGGTGCCTGTTTAAAGCCATAGAGAGCTTTGTGCAATTCATATACCATATCTTTCTCTCTTTTTTTTTTATCAAAAAACCAGGAGTTTGAGTGACAAATACAACTTCATCTATTGGACCATTCAGAAAAGCATATTTTACATCAAGATAAAATGTAGACCAATTTCTCTTGCAGGTTAAAGCTATTACTAACATCACTGTTTCTATCCTCGAAACTGGTGCATCAACTTTAGAATAGTCAAAGCCTCCTCTATGAAGGAATCCTCTAGCCACCAATCTGGCTTTATGTTTAGCAATTGAATCATCAGGGTAATGCTTCCGCTTATACACCCACTCGACGTCAATTGCCTTCTTATCTGCTAGATGTTTGACAAGTCTCCATGTATTATTCCTTTCAAGGCTATAATTTAAGTCCTTTCCTTCATTCTTTGAATTTCTAAATCTGAAACTTGAAGATCTATTTGTCAAAAGAGATATGTTTGAGAACCCGCCTTTGGAAGTTTTCAAGCTTGAGATATCAAAAGATTTGGAAGCTTAAAGACTTAATAAAGAAGTTATGGAAGTTAAGACGGGAAACATTGTGATTAATTAGGAGGAAATGAAGAACCAGATAATAGAAATTAAAGAAAGACATGAATCTATGGAACCCAAGCAGAATGAAATAAGTTCAGATATTAAGGCCATCCTGCAGTTTCTTATCCAGAAACCCTAGAAAACCCTTTGTTGGTCGATATGACAAGGTAATACGCGCTGGGGGGGGGTGAATAGCGTTTAAAAAATTATTTGAGTTTTTAGTGAAAGCGTTTTGAATAAAGGAGAATTACAACTTGTTGGATTATGGAAAGTTTAATGACTATGACAAAAATAATAAGACTATGCACAAGGATAAGATCAACTTTGAATTGAGAGGTTCTAAGTAATCTTAACACAGTCTAATATTAATTAAATTCAGACAAGTTACAAAACAAGTACAATCTCAACTAAGAGCAATTAATCAATTATACTAATTGATGACACTCTGTCATATCGTCTTAGCAGTTTTTTTGTTCATTTTATTGGAGTTCAGATGAGTTCACAGGTTTCAGAAGGTACAAAAGGACGGAAAAATAGTTGTAAAGGATAATTGTAAAGGAAAAGAAAAATTGGGCCATGATTCCTTGCAATCTGACCACAATTTTGAGCCTTTTTGAAGATCGTTTGATTCGTAAAAGATCAGGCCACTTTTTATGCAAATCGGGCCACAATTTTAGGGGCGTATGGATTTAATTGGAATTTAATGATAAAATCAGGCCACAATTTATAAGAATTTGTTTCTATAAAATCTAGACTTGTTTTTGTGGAAAGGGTTCGAAAAATTGAAGGGAGAAAATGCATCTTTGGAGCTAAAGAACTGGAACAGTGTTGGGAGACCATCAAAACTAAAAGTTAGTCATCCAATTAATGTAGTGAATCCTAATATGTCATTAGTTGTTTATCTTGTAGCCATGAGTAGCTAATTCTATTCTGATTAGGTCTTAAGATGAATATGTTTTGAGCTTATTGACATATAATCTGAAACTTTATCATTATGAATGTTATTCTAGTTTACTCAGTACAAATTATTCTTAATGCTTTTATGATTATGACCAAATAGAAATGAACTTAGAGATTATTCGACTGCTGATAACAGCTTATAACTCAGATCTATTTGTACTGATTAACTTGACGAACAATTTAGGGATAGAAAGTTGTTAAGTTGTGACTTTAAAATTAATGAATTGTAAAACCTTTAATAATTATAGGTTCACCTAAAGGATTAGGGGATTATAGTTTGAAAAGAGGGCTCTAAGTCAAGGGATTGACCTGAGCTATTTGGTTAATTGTCATAAACTGAATCGTAATCGCAAGGTTTACGTACAAATTATTAATGAGTAACGACAAATGATTCAAAAGACCTAGTCATTTCTCTCAATATATTTCGAAAACCAATTTTACTTTCAGTTATTTACTAACACCCTCCACCCCACCCACCCCCTATTTAAATATATCATAATGTTAACGTTATTGCTAAGTCAATATTAAAACAGTCCTTGTGGATACGAATTATATTATTAGTTCGATGTAAGTTAGTACATTTGCTAATTTTGTATCACTAATGAACATAATTGTGCAAGTGTTTGATAAATTGACAATGAATAGAGACTAAGTGTGATCTTATAGCAAAAGAAGATAAAGCAGAATTCAAAGAACAAAATCAAGTTTAATGGCTTAAACTTAGATCACACTCAATTTCTACACTAACAATTTATCAAACTTCAAATACACAATTAATCAAAATTAAAGAGGAGAGAAGACACTAAGATTTATAGTGGTTCACTCTTTCATCCTTGCTTCGAGCTACCTCAGTAACAGTCCGGTTTTCGTTAGAATTATTTTATTATTTATTTATACATGTTTATATGTGTTCGTATGTGATTAATTTCCTCTATGTGTATTTTTGGTTGGGATTATTAGAATTCGGTGTTAGAAGGGTATTTTAGTCATTTTGGACATAAGGGTATTTTGGTCATTGTGTGAGCAAGGGTAAACTAGTAATTTCACTGTGAGGAATATTTTTAGTGTTTCAAGTGGGAACCATTATTTTACTAAGTTACTAGTGGGTTGTGGTAATTAGTTAAGGGTCGGTAACTATTCGTTTTTTATTTTAACCGTGAGCGAGTAGAAACTTTGTGAGTTAGTTAATGAGAGCTTTGAGCCCATTAAGACTTTTTAAGGGTTAAGCCCATTAGTGTGGAGCCTATATAAACTCTAGTCATTTGGGGAAATAGGGTTTCACATTCATTTCACATAACATTTGAGAGAGGTAGAGAGAGAAAGACCTAGAGGGAGAAAAAAAGGGTTAGAAGAGGAGAGCTTGAAGATCAAGAAGGGGTTAGAGATTCAAGGAGCTAAATTGAAGATAAGGCTAGGATTTGCTTGTTGTGAGGTAAGGGGGATAGTATTCTATCATAATCTTTAAGTTATAATCTCTATTCTACTTATATTCAAAAGTGTTTATTTGAGAAAAGTGATTATTGTGAATTCAATTGGTAAAATTCGTGTTCTTATTGTAGTACTATGTCTAAGTATGTGAATTTGATGATAATTAAGTTGTTTATGTTAAATTTGCGTGCTCAAGTGATATAGAAATGAGTACTTTGTGAATTTTGCTTAAATTGATGAATTGTAATGTTGTGTTGTTGAATTGTGGTTGAATTCATGTTTATGAGTTGTGATTGTGGTTAAGTGTTGTTCTTAATGTCATATCATGGATTGGGTATGAATTAAGTTGAATTGTTGTTTTTGATTAAGTTGTTTTGGAAGAAATGAATTGTTGTCATTGTTAAAGACTTGATGTTTTGAGAAAATCATTTTCATTAATTTCATAAGTTGTTCAAGTGTCGAGAAACGGACGTATTCGATGTGTTGAAGCCTTGGGTCACGCCTTTGATCATTTTGGATGAATGGGGAACCTAACTAATCAATTTTGAGGCGAAAATGGCGAAAACCCATGGCCGAAACACGCGAAAACGCATGTTTCACGGCGCTGTACTTGAGGAAGGGTGCTAGGCGCCCACTTCCAGAAGGCTAGCGCTAGGCGCTGCACTTCAGACTCCAGGCGCCCTGTCAGCAACAACTGTAACGTTGTTTCGCGATCGGGTGTTTGGGGGCCGACGTGTAGGGGTCCTACACACTTGTTTGAACATGTTCTTTTGCTGTTTTCATTCATATTACTACTGGAACATATTTTACTTGATCGAAACTTGGATTTTATAAATGGTTTGGAACTTGAACTTATGGCGTTTCGGTTTTTCAGAATTTATCGGAAAATGAACTTTTGTGAATAAGGATGACTACATGATTGATCTACAATTCATATGGACTTAGATGAAGCATGTAGGTGTAGTGCAAAATCTTAATCATGTGAAACTTAGTTTTCGGGAAAAATGGTGGGATATTTGAACTTGGGATTTCTTATATGAACTTAGGCTAAACTTTGAACTAACAATTGATAGTTTATAAGTGGTCTATGTTCATGCTTACATGATTGATTAAGATTGAATTGTAGGTTTTCAAACTTGAATAAGTTGCCTTGTTTTGAAAAGTGTCAATGTTGGCCATTTTGCAAAATGATACGAACTTTGCCGAAAATGATCTTTAAGGCCGAATACTTTGCAAACCTTTCGTGTATAGCTTGATATGATTATATGGAAATGTAAGAATGATTTCTAGGTGTTGAATATGATGTTTATCATAGCGTGATGTATTTTCTCCTTTACTTGGATTGTGAGAAATTGTATGAAGTTGTTGAATTATATGATGTAGTCGATGTTGGTGAATGCATATATGATTATTGATGATGATATTGTTGGTGAATGCATATAAGCTAAATAATGGTGATGATGTGGTGAATTGTCTGTGTGAATATATGCATTGTTGTTTGAGTCATATGTTCATGCATACATGACAGATGATGATGGATTTTATATATCTAAAATGACGACGATGATGATGTTTTTGTTGCATCAAAGGTGGCGACCTTGTTGGTGATGGTACCACATGCATATATGAATCCTGTATAGGTGCATTATACGTCCTTGCATGAGTCTTATTTGCATATTTGATTGGTGAGTGAATGTAATTGGTAAATTGCCTGTTGGTGATGTTGTGAACTTGTTTGTGTTGATGAATGATTTTGAAGTTGAATTATTCGTTGTACACATGATTGAAGTTTAGTTCAATGTATATATTTTCAAATTGTTACGTTTGATTATGATTGATGTGAAGCTAACCCCCAGTGGTTTTTGACCGCCTACCTATTTGTATGAATGGGTAGACGGTGTGCATGAGTAGTTGTTGTTAGCTTGGTGAGTGCTTGAGGATAGTGGGAGCTATCTCCGTTATTCGTTTTTGGAGTCTTAGATTAGGATGTCAATCTTTATGTTATGCTGGATTTATAATGTTGTTGAGTTTTTACCCATATGTCGGGATTTGAAGATTTGATATGGTGATGTATGTTGATTTCATGACATGTATATTTTTGAATATTTGTGTCATTCGTGTGTTTATCGCTTTAATAGAAGTAGGGCGTTATAACCTCCACTCTTCTTGATGGAAAACGTCTCCACCAAGGACTTCTACTAGAATAATGAATGTTTGATTTAAATATGATTACAAGAATTTCTTGAAACTACCCGTTCTTCAATTCCTATGCAATCACCCCCCCAATCTTCAAATAACCTTTGAAATTGGTGTTTCTTGATGTTTTCGAATCTTCAATCACCCGTGCAACCCTTGAAGCTCTTCAATCAACTCTTTGATGCTTCATAAGGCAATTAGATCCCCTTGAACACAAGAACTTTAAAAAGAATCCCCAAGACCTTTGGAAGTGGAATGAGATTATTCACTTCACTTTGGAACCTTGATTTACCCAATCGATATCCTTGAATGAACCAACTTACAACCCCTAAAACACTCTAGAAATCTATGACTCAAAGAACGAAGTGATTCTAGGAAAAAGTGTTTAATCTTGAAGAGTATATGAACAATGAGGTTTGGAGACTCTAAAGAGAATAGATGCAAATAATTCAATAATTTGGGTGTTATGAGGAAGTGACTATATATAGAAAAGGGTGGCAAGTTCAAATTTTCGGCCAAAAACAACATAGTGAATCGATTCAGGGATGATGACATTCAAAATTTCATGAAACGACTCACCCCAAGTCAGAGACTTCTGGTGATACGATTCAAGGTTTTTTGAATCGATTCAAAGGCTTGAAAAGAAGGTTTTACATACAAAAATGATATGCAAGACACCAAGAACACATAAGACACAATGAGACATGAATTGCTAATTGCTTTAACATGATTTTATGATATATTACTAAGAACCTAACAATCATCAAATAAAATTACTAATAAACATCATCTATAAATTATTAACTAACATCATCAAAACATGAAACTAAAACAATGCAACTTCACCTTTATCTTTAATTCTTGCTTCTTTTGCACTTTAACTCGTTTTGTAATATGGCAGTATTATATTCTTTTGTTATATGCATTGTTTTTACTCAATATCTTTTCTTACTATTTTTTTTTTTTTTTTTTTAAGACAAAAGATAGAGTAAGATAGTAAGTATTTGAGTCGGAGTCCGACATATTAGAAGAAACTCTGGAAAATTTTGCTTTCCAATCTATTAACTTGGACTTTGGCTAAATTCAATCTGGTTCTGGAATTTTCTCTGAAAGATGGGTTAGACTTTAAGATAATAGTCAGACATAAGAATCTTATAATAAAATTTGTTAAAGTGTATAATTGGAAGGAAAAAAAAATCAGTCCAAAACAACATATTTTATTTATATATAATATAGATTATGTATAACAAAGACTAATCATATTTATATCCATCTAACCCGGATAACATCAGAGAAATACACAACTAGTATTTAATCATATTTAAGAGTGTATTTAACGTCAAAGAGAGATGTACCCAGAAAAAAGTCAAAGACTTAGACATCCCAATTCAGCTGGGATCCTAAAGAAACCTCTATTGTCTGCACCCACTCATAATATTTATTATAAAAAGTAAAAACTATGTAAAAGAAAAAGAAACCTCTATTTTCTATCATTATAAAATTCATTTTATTACAAAAAAATAAAAACAAATATGGAGAATGAGAGTATACCTTTGAACCGTTTGTTTTTTAAGGTTTACATTGGATTGACTCCATTTATTTAGTCAAATCAATGTATACACATTTATTGAGTCAATGATTGGGATTTGTAATACAAAAAAATAAAAATAAAAAATATATATTAATTTAAAACATGTCAATTATAATTAAAATATTTTTAACAACAACAGTCATTTACTAATTTATGGCTATAAATAAGGTTACAAAGTAAAACTTAAAACACACAAATCTTCATAAATTTAATAGAGAATGAGAAAATATAAACAATTAGAAGAGTTATGGTAGTGAACGTGATGAAGAAAGGTATCCCCATGATGATGATGGTGTTAATGATTATGTTCATTGTCATTGAAGTATGTACATGACGCAACTCAATCTTCTATAGATGAAAGTACCGGAGATTATTGTGATAAATGTGAATTGGATTGCACCAAAGGATGTTTCGGCGGTTTTTTATGCATTCGATTGTGTCAAAAACAGAAATGCAATTGTTGCCTTACTCATTCCCCTGCTTGTGCAAAATGATTAAAGCTTTGAAGGCTTGCAACAATATTAAATAAATGAATTTTAACATATAATGTTCTTTTGCCATTTTGTTTATCAATTTCTTTTCATATTATATTTCTTATTTGTTTTTAGAGTAAATTGAACTTCCCTTCTAGGTTGAATTATATTTCCCTAACTCTTATTCTAAATTATAGTCTTTTCTTCTGAAAAAAATATATAGCGAAAATTATACCCTCTTTTCAAAAGCAATGTTTAAAAATCGGACCGATTATTTGGATCGGTTTGGCCAAAAACCAAAGGGGAAAGTGGTTCAATCTAGCCATTAGATGAACCATTCATTCAAACTAAAAATATCGGTGTGTGTGACACCCTATTAATATTAGAATTCTTCCACAAGATTTAGGATACCACATTGACTCATAACAAACATAATTCACATGAGGAGTGCTATTTATTACGGAAGGTTGAGAGACGAAAACATACGGATGAATACGTGTGAACAGTAGGAAAGAGTATAACTCCACTTTTGGTGGAAAACATGAGGGTTAGTGAGGTGAATTAATTAGCCAACACCTTTCCGTTGTTTTTCGTCAATAGATTTCCCGTAACATTTAGCATTTCTGAATTCACATTTCACTTCCTTGAAAATTATAATAATATTCACATTGAATCCTTTGCTTTTGAAAATACTTTATTTACATCGTACAAAATGATTTTCTTGTACAAAACTAAATAAGTAAGCATATCTCTTTTCTAGTGTCACTATCAGAGCGGAGCTTTTCCCCAAATTATCATACGACACAAGACAAGTTTTCATGGAAGTCATGTACTTGACTCCAAGACTCGTAACTTATAGAACTACTATTTCACAACCGCAGGGCCAAGACAGCAAACACAAATAACGAAGGGGTGAGTTTCGAGAACATGTAATATAATAGTATAACATAAATGACATGAACACGTAAGAAAATAAGTCAAAATTGTATCACACCACAAACATAATATTCAAAAACTTTGAGGAATACACTATATAAGTTCAATCCACATTAGTAGAGAAAAAAAATATATATCATTACAACATAAGAGCCAACATCTACACAAACACAATGTCACAATTCAATTTTAAAATAGCCACAACACTCAGTCACCAATAACAATCAAAACGGTCAAAAACAAAGTCACACACGAGCTAATCAAAAAATATTCATAATAAGAATAGTCACATGTAATATCACTGCTAAAAAAACAAAAATTAGTGAGGGATATTTAGTGACGGAAAACGTGAAATCCCTCTCTAATTCCGTCACTAAATTTTGCGACTAAGGAATTTGTGAGGAATTTTATTTTTTCCGTCACTAATTTCCCTCGCTAATTTTGCTTTTTCTAGTAGTGCATCCCCAACTCTCTTAACCAAATATTGTTGTGTTGTTACTGTGTTTTGGTTGTTCTAATTGTTAATATTATGCTTCAAAGTATGACTATTTACACCGTTGATAAAAAACCATATATGTTTTGATTATGAGTCAGTGGTTGAGCATTAGACCAAGTTGAATATTAGTGTCCCAAACCCAACTCTCAAGTAGCCCAAAACCAAGAAAAAAAACTTAGATGGAATTCTTAGGGGGTGTTTGTTTCTTGGTTTAAAAAATTATTCCCAGGAACGTGGAGGTTAGAATTATAGATTCCTATGTTTGTTACAAAGTTAAAAAAATAACTCCCGGGAATAAAGAATTCCTAGGAAAGAAATTACTTCCACTTACCCATAATTTTATTTCCAAAGGAAGTGGCTGGGAATAAAAGATTCCCATGTAAATAGTAATAAAATTGAAATAACTACCCATATACCCACTATCACAAACAATTCCCATGAATCTGACAATTATTTACCAAACACAATTTTT
>Ga0228711_1004195_pt1 | contig 22257 bp, 10 predicted proteins | sample MedpolnodulmetaG_2_FD_177996 | JGI IMG/M metagenome (GOLD analysis project Ga0228711, IMG submission 177996) | Root nodule microbial communities from Medicago polymorpha collected in Santa Monica, California, United States - brown nodules | ecosystem: Host-associated > Plants > Roots > Nodule...
TTTCTTTGATCTTATCGTTTTTTTTTTTTTTATCATAAAAACTACTCACTTTCAGTTTCTATTAATTAAACCTTGCTTTCGTTATCAGTGTGATTAAAGCAATTTTTTTCTTCCTGCCAAGCATTCATTTGGGCATGCTTATTTCGTCCACTAGCGTTTGAATTAACTATAATAAGCAATGGTACCCCTTTTTTTATATATGGTAAATCATCTGATGTTTTTATAGGACTGCTCTGGCTATTGTCCTAATCCAACTTGAATTTGTTATCAATAATTCAATATATATGAAAAATCTTTCAATTGTTGACCCAAGTGTACTAGCTATATTGGGTCATGTCCCTACTATTTGTATAAAAAGATGAAACCGTTATTATTCCTGCTGTAATTCTTTGTTTGTCAGTGTAAAAATGTAGACAAGTTAATCAAAATCCTCAACCAAACATGAACTGTATTTGGCAGAAGTTTATTTGATAAAAATGCTTACCATATAGTCATAACCAACTAACCAAGATAAGAAATATTGTGTGGTGGTGTTTGAAGTTTTTCTACAATAAATTCAATGACTAATAACCAATCATATTAATATTGTAAAGCCAAATAAACGATCGGAAGTGTATGCATCATGTTGGCTCTAATCATGTGGGTTAGGTCTTGGTTGGCCATCCCTAATTAGAGTCTATAGCAGAACCACTTATTTTATTCTAGAAACAATAATTGTTTTAGTAAGTAAAATGTTCGGGTTTGATATATCCTTTTAGTGACAATGGTTTAGTTGTGCTATATATAATCTATTCCTTTTAATAACAATGGTTTAGTTGTGCTATATATAATCCGTTAACTAAATATGAGTACATATTGTAAAAAAAATTTGGGTCAAGGAGTAAATATTGTATTTATTTCTATTAGAGATGACAATTGGATTCATACTCGTTGAGTATCCGAAAAAAGTATTAAAGATGTTTTTCTACTGACCTAGGGATTCGATATTTATAGACGTCTATTTTCCTAAATTTTAGGAAAATTAGTTCTCGATGCGAGCCTAATCCTCACGATGCAAGGTAGAAAATGGGCATCTCTTTTGGTTTTATCGCTCTATCTTGCGATGCGGGACTCATAGTGCGTGATGCGAGATAGACAATAGCAATCTCCTTGATTTCCATCGTATTCTCGTGATGCGGGACTTATAGCCAACAATGTGAGTTAGATAGAAATTGACTCCTTGATTTCTTCATTCCTTGCTCATTTATTCTCACGTGAACATCCGTAACAACTATGTCCTAAGCTTAATCAATTACAAACTTGTAAAAAGCATAACACGTTATAGAGTTGTCTCATTCAGGTGAATTTTCATGACTTCAAAGCTTTTTTCTGTCTTTAGATCTCTCATGACTTTTTGAAAGATTTCTTTACAAAATTTGACTAAAACTAACATAAACTTCCTACTTGTTGCTACTAAAATGAAACAAATTGGTGACTCAAAACCCTATATGATTTCTTTTCATCAAACATATTATTGTTAGAGTCAATATCTGCCCTTTGTCTATGATTTTGTCTTCACTCTAGTAGTAAAGTTGTATTTCGTACAAATTTGCAAAATGAATTGTTCAATTTCTTTTTAAAATTTGAAAATTGTTTTATAATTTTAATTTAAGCATGTAGTAGATGATGTAATTTTATCTATTTTTCTCATATTCATTGTTGATTACTCGTACGGATGAACATGTAGTGTGGTAGCCTTCTTTGAAACTTCACTGTTCTTCGTGTGTTGACTTGTTTCGAGACTTCTTTCAACAAAAAAATTAGTACGAGAGGCAAGACTGTACAAAAACTAAACCACAATTTAACAAATTCAATTTTTCATTTTTAATGTTTTTTTTTAAATTAGTCACCCAGTTTAATTGTGATTCAATTGATTGAATCAATTGAAATATCACTACCAACAAAAAAAAAGAATCAATTGAAATATGAACTCACCGATTCAATCTCGGCTAAATTTTTAAAACATCAGCAAACGTGAGTTTTTTTCTTTTACCAAAAAAAATGAGATTTTTTATTTATTAAAATGCTTTTTTGATCCATTAACTATTTTTGAGGTATTAGTTAAGTCTCTTAAGTAATTTTCGTTTTTTTTCAGTTTTTAAATATGTTTCCTTTATATAAGTTGGTTCCTTATGTTAAATGTCTAAGTTAAACCAACTTTGATAATAATCCACCAAAAACCTCATCATTTTATAATCTTACCTGTTTGATCTATTTATTAAAAATTAAACCATTGAATCTTGAAGGTGTATTGTATTTAATAATGCACTATCACACTTAATCACCCTCTTCTAATTGTAGTTGCGTGTAGACGATATTTGGTTCACAAATAAAAATGCATTTAAGTACTTATTTTTCAACTAATAAATAATCTTTTAAAATGAATGCAACTTTTGAACTTTTCTTTTTCTTTTAAATTCTAGGTTAATATATTTAAATTCGTGGAGATTTGTTTGAGTTACTAAATAAGAATTTATTTTAGTTGAAAGTCAATCTAAGCAAGAGTTGGGATGAAGTAGAAAAGATGATAGGATACCATAGACTGCAAGTACAAGTGGTAATGTCTTGGCACTTTCCCTAACTTTTCACATGAGTTGCTAAGAAAAATCTTCTAGTAGGGTACTCATTACATGTTGCTAAGAGACCGATGGCATCAAAACTCCTTGTTTGCCCAATATCCCATCCCATATATCAATCTTCAACAATAATTGCTGGGAAACTTTCAACAGCTTTAAATAATCAACTAAATTTTTAAAAGACCGTTGTTACAATATACCTCAAGTCTATTTTAGCTTTTCCTTCAAGAAACCCTTAAAAAATGGAAATCGATTCCAACCTCAGTTCCTATTTTCTTCACCCTCACTTTCTCATCTCTCAAGTCTAGACAATTAATTAACTAGTCAAAATCTGATTGCACGATTTCATTTTAGCTAAAGTGTATTAAAAAAGTGGTGCAATTATTATTGTTTTTTTTATAAGAAAAAAATGGTGCAATTATTATTTAAACTAAAATAATTTGTATTTTCAAAAAAAAATCTTTGATGTATTTTTTAAATAATGTCCTTAGCTCACTCGTTAGTAAAATCCATTAAATTAATACACTACCTAAGATGAAATCATTCAATCAGTTTAAAAAATAAATAAAAAACATAAACAAAATCATTCAATCAGTTTTTAATTACTATATAAGACTCTATTAAACCGCTAGCCTATAAGATACTTATTCAAAAAAGATACTTATTCAAAATTGTGTAACTAAAATCGAAGTCCAATATATGATTAAAGAATTGCTAATTAGACTTCACTCAATCGAAGTCCAAATTATTTGGAATCCATATCTTTCGGGAATCAAAGTATTAAAATTAAATAATGTGCACACTAGACAACACTCTTAAGTATTAACTACATTTTTATTTGCATCCCCTGCTGAAATATTTTGGTTCGTGGTTCGTGCATATCTTTGATACGATCAATCAGTGGATAAGCACCGATCTCTCTTTATATAATATAAAAAAAAACACATTAGCTTTAGGTTAGGAGGACATTATATAATTTCATTCATGTTATTTAAAGGTGGTGTTACGTAAGATGGAATAAGAAATGTATTTGTATAATAATATTATAAGTCTTTGAAGAATGGTGCATTTTGTTGTGGACTACGTCCAATTGTGAATTGTTTTCATGGTTCCCTTCCTGATTGCTGAATGAATCAACATCAACATATACTAATATTGCATTGTATTGTAGTTTATACTAATAATAGAAAAAATTCATAGGTATGAATTCATCTCCATTAAAAACATTGAATATATTTTTGTCCTGAACTACTTGATATTTTTTTTTGATTATATCGGTATTTTAATTATTGTTCTTGTTATTAAATAACTAAATAAAATATATACATGCGTGACTACCACAGAATACCAGGTTTCACGAGACTCGGTATCAGCAAGATACAATGTTTATTCTCGTAGTAAGGTGCTTTTGTTTTTGTCTTTTTGCAGATATACCTATGTTTTGTTTCCTTGGTTTATTTGGGTGATGTAGTGGGGGAGGTTATTCTTAGGGAAAGCCACTAAAATAACTTTGTTTGATTTTTTCTTTTGAGAAATCTTTAATAGTTTATATCTAAGTTTATACTTTGTTTTCAAAAATAATAATAATAATAATTAAGTTTACACTTTAAAAAGGAAAATAGTGGATTTACAATGCAATGGAAAAAGACACTCCATCTTAATTAGAAAGAGAATTAGACCTCTATGTAACTAAGGAATTTTGGTTGATAGGTTGCAAAATTTCTCGAGTTAATTTACACATCACTCATATTGTAGTTTACAATTAGTTGGGCCAAAGAATCAAATGGTAAAAATATCATGGCGTAATACCATTAAATGAGCTTGGATTTCAAGTTCTAAAACTAGCTTGAACAAGAGTGTCCAAACCCAAATACATCCAATAAATTGAGAATTCGGGCAACTTGGATTCTGGTTTAATTTCCGCATTATCATTCTTAACATGTGTTTGATATTATGTTAAATGAATTTGAATATCATTGATAAAAACTACTTCCTCCGCTTTCAATTATAAATAAAATATTAATTTTTAGATACATTGAATACCCAATGTATTTGGTCAGTAATATGGACCAAATACATCAACTATTTAATGAACTTAAAAAGTAAAATGTTGTTTATAATTGAAACCGGACGAAGTAACTCATAATAAGAGTGTCCAAACATAGCTCGAAAACTTTGCAATGTGAGACTCGATTAAACTTCAATACATAAGGTGTTCAACTTTAGATAAAAGTAAAATAAAAAGAGTGGATATTTTTGGTTTGTATTCCTAAGATTTTGGTCTTTGCTCCCCTAATGGGTGATGATTTATACAGCCTTGGGTGTAGATTGATCGATGGGAGATTGTATTATGGCAAGATAACAAAAGATATCAGGACAAGAGAAGAAATCGGTTTCAGCTAGGCATGATTGATTTTTTTAAAATATCTTAATCACCAGAGTGATTCATGCCAATGAAAAACCTAATTCTTTTGATTATTTCCATTTATTTATTGAAGTACCGAAAAAGACTGGAAGATGAGTAGTAAATATCATGTTATTTATCGACTTGAATTTATGACCTTACTTCATTTTCACGAAAAGATCGCACAAGGGTTAGCAAATGAGTGGTGGTTTTCTTAACTCAGTTATTAATTAATGGAATGTTAAATATGTTTTTACTTGTTTTGTCTAAGTAAAATATTATGTTTCTACTTTTTTTTTACTAAATGTTTTTACTCTTATAAATATATTATGTTACTGTCCTCGTGAGCTTAACTCAGTTGATAGAGACAATGTATATTATATGCAAGGGGCGGCAGAGGCCAGGGTTCGAGCCATGGACATTTCATTTTTCCACATTTAAAATGTGTGAGCTCCAACCACTAAACTATTTGAAGAAAAAAAAATATATCATCTAACTTAATGTCTTGAGATCAAAAATAGCTCTATTATTGAACTCACGCACTATTTTATTTGTTGGATAAGCCTGATATTTTTTTTCCCACATTTTCATATTTCTTATACCATGTCGGCCTTATCCAATTCAATTGTATTATGTTTCTTGAGAAATTCAATAGTAACTTGATGACTATATTGAAATTTTACAAAATAAAAGTAGTGACCAGACAAATTGATGCGCCTTGTAATTTCATGAATAGCCAACAATATAAAATATATGCTACTTTTTTGGAGGTGAATAGGTGATTAATAGAGTTCATTAGTCACCCAAAACACAAAACCGTCCAAGCAAAATATCTTGTACAAAAAGTGTCATATAGTATGTGCAAGTTGCAACCAAGCAAGAGGGATGAAATTGTCATAATATCTTGCAAATAATTTTCTTATTGCTATATGATGACAATTTCAGTACAAGATATTATGTGAAACCAAGCAGAGGGATGAAAAGTGGCGTTGAATTTAATTGACTTGGTTGGGTCAAAAAAGAAACCTAGCTTGCTCCCCAAACCACACTCTCTCTCTTATTCTCAAGACTCAAGAGCACACCACCATTGACCAAACTTCAACATGCTTTGGCACGTGTGCGTTGACTACAAAGTTTTACCTCACGCGGTTGACCCTACCATGCGGTTTCCGACCATGCACCACTTTTGTTTCATTTAATTTATTTAACTTTTTCTTATAAGTGTTGCTAATAATAGATGTACGGTGGCCAAATTTTATGATGATGCAAATGTTGAAGAATGGTAGGAAAATGTATGAAGACTAATTTAAACTTTTAGGTTAAGTAAGTTTTAGGTCAAAATTTTAGTTGAAAGCCAAGAATCTACGTTGAGTTCTACATGTTTTTTTTATAAAGATTAGTCTATGATAAATGTTTTTCAATAAAGATTAATTTTTTTTAAATGATTGTGAAAACTTTATGGTATCAATTACAAGGTAACTCAAGAAAAACATGATGATTTATTACATTAGGTTAAAAACAACCATATAAAGGAATCTAACAACGAGACATTCTTCCATGGTTACAAGACCAAATCAATAATGTTTGGACACACATAAAATTTTTTTTTTCAAAATATTCAATTATCTTTTTTATCAATTTCCTCTTTATTATTAAGAAAATACTTCTTTATATGTGTGTGACCAAACACTATTTCTTTGGTCCCGTGACCATATTAGAATTTCTCTTTAACAACACATTTTTACCTAAAACTTTAAAATATTTAGTTTATGAGCACTCTCACTTATATTTGTTTAATATTCATTTTTTTCTTTTTATGAGAGACTACTAACTCACACATTCCACGACATATATGTATTAAAAATCTTTGATTATTTTAGTGTACGTTTGAATTGAAATTTGGAAGGAGTCCGTAAATTTCCAAATTTTAATTGGTTATCTAAGACAGAGTTTTTGTCACGGGGATGGATAAAATCATGACATGTAAAAACCTCAACTTTAAGTTTTTTTTTTCAATGATGTAGTCATCCTCACAGATGTTTGGAGGTACTATATCTGGGCTGGCTTTTATTTTGTTTGTTTTTCGGATTGTATTTCTTTGATCATGTAAGGTTTAATATGTGACACTTGTGTATCCCTATTTAAGACACACCTTGTGCGGTAAATAATTATTTAAGGCAATTTCGGCTTTTTCTAAAGTATAAGTTTTCAAATGCAATTTTTGGGGTTCCCTTAGTTTCAACCTATTGCTTATATTGTACTTTTTTTTTATTAAAATAAATAAGTTCATTAATTAATAGAGCATTTTTTTAGCTCTAATATAAAGAAAAAAAGAAGGTAAAATAGGCTAAAAATGCTTTCAGCTGAGGCTTTCCAATGAGATTTGAACTTACGATCCGATGCAAAGCATGCACACGATCATTAGAGGTGAGTGAAGTCTACTTTATGTTCGACTTATTTTGTAATAGTAGTTCAAAATATGTATGTTTTGGGAAATCTAAAATGAGAATTTGAATTGCCTTATAATTGAGTCGACCTTGTTCTAAATGAATTTCAAGTAAAGATAAACTAATTTATAATTAGACTCAACTCAAATTTGATAAAGATAAAGATAAACTAATTTCTTTCTATTTTTATTTTTTGTATGGACGTTGGTGGTTGATCAAATGAAAATCATTTATACACGTTTCTTTTTATAGTGAGCACACTCAATTATTTGCTACACATAACTCCATGATAACCAACTCACACTATAGTCTATGTAGACAACATGCAAGTATTAGATGAGGAAAAAAAAATACCTTTTATGTGAACATTCATAACACTAATGAGCATTAAAGAAAGGACACCTTCTACATCATATTAATCCTACTTCATGATCAAAAGAACAACGTCTGATGCAACGGTTTATGTCATTTGTAAATTTGGAATGGCAAGGGTGTGTGTATCTACAAACACTCCGGCACTCAAGTCTGTATGAGAGAGAAAAAAGGGTTAAGGGTGAAATGAATTGACCTTTGGGGACCTTGTAAAGTCCCCTTATATAGAGAGGAGGTGACAGTGCCGTTGTTAATGGAGGAAAGTCGTTGCTCGGCGGTTACAATTGTAGAAATTGTAACCGTCGAGCGTTATAATGTGGCAATCATGGGAGCCGCTATGATTCTATGTTTGAAACGACACCTCGTGCTGCTGCGAGTACCCCCTCGCGGAGAGGGGGTGTGAAGTGAGTGATTGAGCAAGTATTAAGTTCGGTTTATTTATTGGGCCTGAACAGTTTCGAGCATGAGCCTTTGGACAAACTAAAACATTTCCCTTCCATCAAAAGAATGCTTATGTAATGAAACTGTTATATAAATTATGAAGTTGTTTTCATAAATTATCCCACATAGTTTATTAAAATAACTTCAAATAAAAGTGCATATGAACCATAGACGGATCTACCCTAAGCTTAAGTGTGGCTATGGCCATACCAAATTTCTCTCTCTCTCTCTCTCTCTAAAATAACTTCAATTTTTTTTTTGGTGGTGAAAATAACTTCAAATAAAAGTGCATATGAACCATGGGCAGATGTACTCTAAGCTTAAGTGTGGCTATGGCCATACCAAATCTCTCTCTCCCTCTCTATTTTATTTATTTTTACATATAAAGGATGACTATTAGAGCTATTGAAAGATGAATATTTTTTCAAACCAATATGAAAAATATAATGCTAGAGAAAGTTGACGACTCATTTTATTCAATTGGTGATTGTTAAGGTTTTTCTTTATAAGGCCATAACATAATAACATCAAGAAAGAGAATATGTGATTTCTCAACTATACCCTAATCTCTTGTCAAGTGCTCATATATATTATTAAAAAAAGGAAAAAAATTGGGGGAACATAGACCAAACCCAGTAAAAACACAAATGTGCAGGACAACCCAAACGGGCATTACAAACATTTTAAGCCATACATATAATCCAACCTCCAATGATTAATCCAAAATAAACAAAGGTCGGCTATTTGGTGTATGAACCAACCGTCAACACGGAATAGTCCAAGAACCAAGAACTCCCTGCAACGAGTCAACAAGCAACACCGACTCTTTCGAGTCCAAATAGTCCAATGTTAATCATACGAATGACTAGGATTCCAAAGCAGTCTGAAGTCAACCACAAGGACTGCGACAAATATTCAAACAACATCGACACATCACCATATATTTGACATCTGCAGAACTCAACAAATGTGGATAATAATCAGAGAATTCAAAGGCATGACAACATGACAGACACCAACAACACCAAACACAACCGTGAGATTGTGGTGGCGCACAAAACCGAATCACAAAAAAACCCAGAAAATCGAACTTTTTTTTGCATAATGGCCATAAACTTGATCGCCAACACGATAACGAATCCAACACCAGCAACTCATTGTGGTTTAGGACAGCAAGTTAACAACGCCGTTTCTAGCCAAACCATCCTAATCCTCCGAACCTTGAATTGTGATTGAACAACACATAACACTAGAACCTGCACCACCACGAAATCTGAAAGAGGCTAGGAAAGTCGTCGAAGGACGCCAGATCTGAAACACAACTAAACCAGATCTGCTTTGAGCTGTCGGCGGCGACGACGACCATAAATTACTCGGAAACATATCTAGACGCGAATCACTAGGGAAACACGTTTTTGAGAACAACCGGATCTGTGTTTACAACATATCCGATTTAAGAGAAACACGTTTGAAAAGACGACCCAAATGAAAAACACCCACACAACTGGTTTTTTTCCAGAACTTCGTGCACCAAAGGCGCGGGTTAAGACAGGCCTACAAGATGACAACGAAACCAAAACAACCGTCAACACCGCTCAAAGAGACAAAGGCAAACAGCGGAACAGGAAGGTTGGTGGCGCGGAGGGCAAAACGCCACTCATCACACCACAACATGACAGTGCTACATGTTGACGGATGTGGGTGGAGGCCCTAATAAAACTAACCCTAATAAAATCATTAAAACTATTTTCTTGAATGAAATTATACATAGTTTTTAATTTCATTCGACAAAGTTTTTAACACTATTATTTTATTCACGCTAAAACATTAGTTTTGAATCCGCCCTTGATATTAACATGTTATAAGCCTACTTTTATATGCTCATTCAAATACTTACACATATATTCCGCATCATAGGGTTTATGACACAAGTTGTGTAATTTGGATTTCCTTTTTGCTATAAACCTACTTCAATTTGAATCGACATTCGTAATTTGTATTAAACAAAAAAGAGGTATAAAGAACTGAATAATTGGTCAATCACGTGATTACGAGTATCATATACTGATTCACATCACATGTGTTACTTTTAGTACGGTTATAGGTTGAGCAACAAAAACCAATCTGAACTCGAAAATCTAAGAGTCATCAACAAATATTAACATTAATTAACAAATTAAGTTGATGACACAGTACATAAAACACTGTCCACATACGTATTCAAATTATAGTATTAGCAAATAAGCCGTAGCTACATGACAAATTGAACTGCTTACATTGTCTCTTAGCATACTTCAAAAGAAGAAAAAGACATATAACATTAAAAAAATAATTTAAGTATTTTCTCAATCAATATCAATATTTTTTATAGTAATAGTGACAAGTTGCAGCCGGAAAAAACGAATTATTGAGTTGAAATAATGGGATACAATACAATAATAATCAGAGAGACATAGGCAAGTTACATGCTTCTTTTTGGGGCTTATAATAATGAAAAATTTACTACTTTGGCCATGTAGTTATGTGGTTACGAATTGAAAGGGACCTTGTACAATAAAAAAATCTATAAAGGTAGAACCAAGTGACGGGTCAGTATGTGTGTAAATCACACTTTGGATAACTATGATGACTAGTGGCACAAAAGCTATTAAATGAATATGAGATGCATTAACAAAATGATTTTAATTGTATGAAGAAATTGAAAAGAGAAAATGGTTGTACCTGTACCCAAAACATGTGTGATAGTGATAGATACATTTATATTGAAGAAATATTTACTTGTAACGTTATTTTTTTGCCATAATTCAGCGAATGTGCATATAAAAAAAAATATCAAAGAATGTAGATAGATTCATTGTAGTGGTAGTTGTGACATATATTTCAAGATGAATGGGTTTACTGGGTTATGGGTAGGACCATGCAAATTGCAAGTGGCAAAGACTCTGAGCTTTGATGGAAAGGTTAGTGGAAACGACTTTGAACTTTGTCCTTTTCCCTTATTTATTTTGTGCGTAATTGTTACTGCAACATTTTTGGTAGTTGGATGAAATTACTCTTCTTTTATGCAATAATGATGATGGTGTATATTTTTTTTAACATGTGCATTTAATGAAATAACACAATTATACCACTTTTATGTGTTTTTTTGGACAATATACCACTTTTGTGTGTTAATTCTTGTGTGTTGAGTAATTGGGTCAATATGAAGCAAATGGATAAGTAGAGATGCTAGAGTTCATGATGGATTTATTTAAGAATAAATAGATGATATGATGACAATAAAATATAATTATATTTGGCTTCATTTGCAACTTTCCGCTATATATAGCAATTCTGTTTATAAACTGCTACACAAAATCATGAAACACATGTAGGGTTTCGTCCCTTCGACCGGTACTTTAGGGTATTGGAAAGTAAGTAGCAACGCAGTTCCATTTTAGCTTAGAATCTGCAGCTAGCAGTGTCATTATGAACAACTTTAGATTTTTTTTTCTTTCTGATTCTATAGCCAAAAAAAATTTCAAATCTGAACCCCTATCAGATTTATTTCCCAAAATGACCCACTTTCTATTTTTGATGCTTTTTTTTTGTCCTTTTTCTCATTCCCGCAATTTGAAACGGCGGGAATGAGCCCCCTCTCTGACACATGTCTGCGCGTGACAGGTTTTGCAGGTTTGACTTTTTTTTTGAATTTTTTTTCTTCATTCCCGCCGTTTGAAATGGTGGGATTGGATATTTGATTTTTTTCGTTTTATGTTTTTTGGGACAACATATGTATATTAAAAACACAAATAATAATAAATAAAAACATATTAATGATAATGATGATAAATATTAATTTATTTGAACACATAATAACGTTATTAACTACCGGTTATTTATACTTGGACAATTTCTCTTAATATGACCGGTATGCCGACACAACCCACACAGTCTCGGTGTCGGAGTCCTCTCAACCACCTCCTCGTCCATTTCAGTCCTTATGCGGGTACTATTGGGTCGACCTTTCTTTAGTCTTCGCATGTTTGGATTATGGTAAAGCAGGGGACCGTCGTATGAGAGCCAATAACTCTTGTCATGGACTACTTTGAATGATGTGTTGTAAATGGAGTAAACACTCTCGTTTTTTAACACAATTGGAATAAGGGTTGTGTAGTCATGGTGAAATGAAGAACACACGACTATGACATGGGAACAAGGCAAATGTAAAGCTTGAAATTTCCCACAATCACACCACCCTGCTTGTAGGTCCACCTTGAAAGTTCCCATTGGCCTTCCCTCCCTGTAGTTGACGGTCTAACGGACTGAGAAGGTATACCTTTCTCGATCAAACTGTTTGACATGATGGGTGTTCGACTTAACAATGTCATCCTAATCGCATTATGGTAATATTCACTGAACAAATCTTCGGAACCTACCCTTGTAGACGCTTTTTGAGCCTTATCGGCAAAGAGACATGCCAGCCTATAGTAGGTTGATTGAACTATATGTGTAATGTAACACCCTGAATTTTTGATCCAAGACATTACGTCTACTTCTTTCTTTTTAGAAAATTATGACTATATTTTTCTTTTTCTAACAAGAACTTAACAAAAATAGTTAAACTAATCTAAATACGATTCAGAAACCCAAATTTGTTTCCCCGCATACACGCTTCAAGCAAAACATCAAGCACGCATGAATATTTCCTCTGGTACCTAAAATATTGATTGTAAGGGTTAGTCTTCAACACCCATGAATGAAATCAATAATAAACTAAGACATCAAATATGAATATACAATCATCATCTAGTAATCGTGTTAAGACATTTCGTTTTAATTTAAAATATTTATCACACTAAAATATTCTAAAAGAAACAAACACAAGCTCAATATATATATTTTTTCTTTTCGAATGAGACACAAGACTCAATGTCAATGCAGATGCATGAAATGCAACTAGACCATGATTCGGATATCGCCCCAATTGGCATAACAATATTAATCGTCCCATTTGACAAAATGATTTTAATCGCCCCATTTGGCTCATGCATATGAATCGCCCTAATTGGCACATGAATAAGAATCGCCCCATTTGGCACTTATGACACTATTATATGCCATGCTATGAATGCAATGTATTTTTTTTCCTTCAAATATTTATAGTTTTATACTCTCAAGCCACATAGCTTATCAATTCCACAAAATCATCACACCTCGAAATTAATAAAATTTCTCAAAACCTCTAGAGACAAAATCAATAGACAGTCACCATAAATCAATATAATTCACAATTTCACATATCAACAATCATATACATCAATCAATAAATTACCAATTTCACAACTAATCAATCATACATATAATTATCAAAATTCACATATTCTTCAAAGTCAATAACAAAAATTATTAAACAACAATTCTTATATTTATTAATAACAATTAATCTCTTCGCTCGTCCATTGAATCAAGAAGCATATCAAATTCAATATCATAACCAATTATTTTCAATTAAATCATGGTCAAGACTAGAGCCCTTACCTTTAACCTTTTTCATACGACAACTCTACAATCCAAAGACGATCACTTGCTAGGAAAGAGTTCAAAGCTTCAAAAGCATAAATCCTAAAATTAGAGACAAGACAGAAATAGGAGGAATATATAGAAATGGTTGGAAAGGAGTTACCTTTATGTCACACGAAAAATAGAACCAAAGATACTAGACTTGAAAATGTACTCGATGAAGGATATACGGATAAGCATGAATGCAAATAATGGCCTTGGATTTTGTTTAGAGATGTAAGAACACCTGAGAGGATGGTGTCTTAAGTGTTTTTCCTTGCAATATATCAAGAGGGGGGTCGTATAATTAAAGAGAAAAGTGATAGGGTTTGAATTAAACAATTGAACTATGAGATCAGAGAAGAAAACGTGAGGTACATCATGTACCAACACAATTAGGCTGAAGAGGTATTAGATAGACACTTAATATGAAAGCAAGCAACAACTTAGCCATGACGGTGCAGAACATGGAGAACGTGTGAGAGAAAATAACAGTAATCAGTTTCATGGTTTTAGAAACAAAACGGGTACTTAATGCATGCTAAAACCTAAAACCATTCCCGTGTTGCAACAAACCAAAGAACAATGCAATTTTGACTTAGTCAAATGGTTACCCCCACCACCATCTAAGATTAACACAAATAATCCCAAAAACTTATAAACAAATTAAATAATTAAAATAACTAATATCTCATCAACTACTAAAAACAAATGAATAATAAGAAAATTAATATATAATTAAATTTTTCTTAAATTCTTTACAAATAAAATAAATTGTTGAATAAATCATAAATAGAGAATTACTACGAAGGACACACATAATAATAATAATAATGTATATAAAATATAAGGATATTACATGCAACAGGTAGGTTGCGTGTTCCCTTAAACAAAGAGTTCCACGACTCAACGATGTAGCTTGTCTTGTGGCCCCATCGTTGACCCTTGTCATATGCTTGAGTTCAATTTTCTTTCGGTATATTGTTCACCCAATCTAATGCACGCTGATTTGCCTTCTGGATTGCATCACGATAGTAATCGAACAAGGGTACGTTTAGGGCATGTCCTGCATGTTAAGAAAAAACAACTTCTCTTACAAGGATGGGCGTGGTCAAGAATACCATGCTTAGCTCCCGTGCCCAGGATACCACCACATGCTCATACACAACTTCCGTTGGCAGATATGTAAGTAAAATAAACATGTTATTTTTATTAATTTTTAAATACATACTTCAACTGTTTTCAGATAGTCGAGAGGCATCAGACATGCATAGTAATGCTTCAATTTGGCTTACCACAACACCCACCTGCCTTACTAGATAATTTGAAAGATTTCCACAAAATTAATTTGACAAAAGATAAAATTAAAGGCTTGTGGAGAGATAAGCATCATCGTCAAGTCCAAAATTGGAACCAACATCATCAATTAGCACTTCACGGTGTTCTGTATAACCATGGGGTTTATCCAAATCGTCAGTATTTTGCATGGTGTTGGGAATTTTTCAGAGATCATTTGTGGCTTTCTAGAGAAGTATCAATGACAAACCCAAGGCAAGCATGTGCAAGAATTTTACCAGGATTGTCGCGTGACTATCCTCCGGCGCCAGATGAAAATATGTGGTCAAATACACCTCCACCTTACAACCAATTCATGACACCTCCACCCAGTAACTTTGACCAAAACTTTAACCAATCCACCAACTACAACTACAACCAAACTTACCAATCACCGCCACAACCCACAAACCAAACCTTACATAACACCCCAATCTCATATCCAAGCCATTCTCAACAAAGTCATCACGGAGAAAGCTCCTGAACATCAAACTATTCATTTGATGACTTCAATCCAACTCAGTACACCACACAAACCAGTTACCCAGACCAATCACAATACTCCTTGTTCAACCCACCAACCCCTCCACACATTGTAAACTATCCCCAAACAAACTACGCACCTCAATGACCAAATTCACAAACTAATACCACATAAATTCTTGCAGCAGGGTTTAATGACGATGACTTCGTTAATGAAATCTGGACAAACTCAGCTTCACAAGTGCAAAATGAAGTCACTATGGAAACTAATGATGATGCTGAAATTCCTGACGAGGATGTGGAACAGGAAGAGCACGAGGAAGAGGAAGAGCAAGAGCAAGACCAACAACCTGTACAAAATAAAGAAGATAAATTATGTGCTACGGGAGGTCATAATATACATTGGCTTAAATGGTTGCCGCAGAGAAAGTAGTTTTTGTTTTTATTTCTTATGAATAAAATAATTAGTGTTTTTAAATTAATAAATTAAATATATCATCATTATCATTAATATGATTTTATTTATTATTATTTGTATTTTAACTATACATATGTTGCCAAAAATAAAAGAAAAAAACGAAAAGAAAAAAAAAATTTAGTCCCGCCATTTCAAATAGCGGTAATGGAAAAAAAATAAAAAAAAAGTCAAACCTGTCACGCGCAGACATGTATCAGGGAAGGGGGCTCATTCCTGCCGTTTCAAATGGCGGGAATGAGGAAAACGACAAAAAAACAAAAATAGAAAGTGGGTCATTTTGGGAAATTAATCTGATAGAGGGTCAGATATAATTTTTTTTTAGCATACAAGGTCAGAAAAAAAAATCACAAGTTTAGTCTAAAATTTGTTCAAAAAAAAAGTTGTTTAGTCTAACATATTTGATATTCAAAGATCTAAAACAAACTTTGTAATAAAATCTTTTAAATTATAAAAATAAAATAAAAATCATGCTTTCGCATAGATTATATAAGGTATTTATTTCGACTAATCGAGTTGAGGTAGCGCCTATAACTAATGTGTCATATTTTGTATTTATAACTAAATTGAATTTTTGTTAAGACCTTTTTATATCTAAATTTTTAAGGTCTAAAGTCTTAGGTTTATAGAATTGTTGGAGATTTTTTTCCTCATAATTCAAAAATATATATAATAAGAGGAAATTCAAGAAAAGCTAACAAACTAATTGAGAGAAAGAGGTATCTCGAAAATCATCATCAAGAACAAGAACAAGTTTAAATTGTTGAGGAGGATAGATACCAACACCAAAACTATCATTATGGATCATATCGCCAACTTGTCACACAACTATTTGTCTCATGAATAATGTGTTTGATTGAGCTAACCCTATAATATTTTTACCGAAGTTATAATACAACATTTCCTCCAATATCTATTAGGTTTTTATATATGACCTAACTCATCTTTGTAAAACCGATTTGTAAAGTGAACTATTCTCAAGCTATCATTAATTTATGTGAGACTTGAGTTTTTTTTCCAGCATCATGAGGCTTGAGTGTTTATTGCGAATAAACTTGTTAGTTTTTTTTTTTTCCTATAGAAATCAATTATAAAAGAAGCTACACCAGATAACAGTACAAGACCAATAATACAACTGATGGAATAAGGCTTAAGCACAAGTTCCTTATCCATACCCTCTAATTTTTGGTAGATAATTCTACTTTTTTAGCATCGACTGATTTTCTAAACTACATATAATAGATCAAAGTTGTATCAACATCAGCATTATTGAGGGGGAAGTATCTAGCTTAGCCTAGTGGGGGAAGTATCTAGCCTAGTACTGTTTCAATTTCTTGCCGTTATCTTACACTTTAATTTTTGTACTTTCTGTTGTTTTTAGTGTCTAAGATCAAGATTTCACTTCCTTCTTCCATTTTACATATGTTACTCATGTATATAGAAAAAGTTTTCGATCCTTCTATATATTATAAATATACGTGTTTTGTGTGTATTTCTCTATTTAAATTTACGATATTCTTAAATTTCTCTCGTCCTAAACTCATTATTTTGGTGTAGTAATTATGTAGTACTCCATCCGTCCCGCAATAGATGACCCATTTAAAAATGTGTAATTTTAATCTAACTTACTTTGACCATATTTTTTCACTAATATACAAAGATAAATAATATCATATAAGATGTCGTTAGATTTGTCCCAATGAGTATTTTCAAAGTATCAAATTTTCATAATTTTTTCTAATATATTATTCAAGATATTTAAGCTCAAAATTGTGCATTGGCATGCGTAATAAGGTCAAGTGTGTCAAGTATTAAGAGATGGAAACTTCAGAGACGAAGTCATGTGATAAAACTGAGAAAATTATCGTAGGGTTTGAGATAGTGTGCTTTTTTATATATAATATAATATAATATATTCCTACAAAGATCCTTTATGAACTTTTGTCTATTGCAACTATTCCTTAAAAAAATGTAACAATGAAGGACAAAGACTAAAATTTATAGCAGGAGGGGGAAAATAAGACATTGAAAAAGTAAATATGTTTTTGCTGGCTATATAAGATGTGATCACGTGCAATAACTAGTACTAGCAATAATGAAAGGATGGAATTTTTTGAACTGTTGTCGAGACTGATGGAGAATATATATAGTGACACGAAGGGTCCCTATACATGCCTAATTTTTACCGCTCCCTCCGTTCCTATATATAAACACCATTTGCCTCTAATATATAGGGACAGAGGGAGTAGTTCTTAAGCATTTGGAGTGTCATCTTACACAAGATCAGTATAAGTAGATGATATAGAGGCACATAATTGAGCACTTGCTATGTTAGAAGATATTTAATTTTCAAGAATCATATTAAATTTTATCTAAGAAGAGTTTAACTAATTAACTAATTAAGGTTGGTTAAGATACTTGATCTGAATTAGACTTGAGATGGCGGTCTGAGTATAAGGTTTTGTTTGAGAGTTTAAGATGAGGAGATGAGTACCTTTTTTGAGAGAGCAAAGTAGAGAAAAAAATACACAAATCTTTTACTTTTATTATTAGCCACATAGAAAATCATAGAATTTTGCGTGTGTTGAATTTGGTTTGGGATATATCCTCGTTACGATATTAAGCTTTCTACTCATGGTACTATAGCCATATAAATTTACAAAATTGGTTTCAGTCTACAGAAATGCTAACAATAACAGCAATTCAAGAAGTCAACTTCTGGACTGCAAATTATCTCACAACGTGGGTAAATTTTTTCAGAAGTTAACTTGTTGATATTTTATTGAAAAAAGAAGTTAACTCTTAGCTAGCAACTATTTCAAAATAAAAAAAAAATGAAGATTTTACAGGGGGTTTATTGGTAAAATCAGGTGCAAATAAAAACGCGGATACATTTAGCAATAAAATGAGCCTCGTTGGCATTAAGCCCAACTTGAACTTCTTAGAGTACATAGATCCAAGTCTTCCCTTGAGCTTCGGCTTCTTCTTTCTTTTTTATCACTAGACAATTACTTTTCTCACCCTATTTCCTTTTCATGCACCCTATTTTTTTACAAAATTGTTCGTGGGGTTTCGGATTATATAACCCGAACATAATTTAAATGTGTCCAAATTATATAATCCGAAATATGTTTATACATAAACAACTATTAGAATCTATCTCCTTTCAGTAGTTGTAAATTTTACTTTTAAAAACAATAAAAAACAAAGTAAAAAATGATAAAACATGTCGAATAAAATAAAATATATATATAAATAAACCAAAAGATTCTAAAAAAACAAATAAACTAACACAAAATTTTTTTCGAATTTTTCTAAGAATATGAAGAATTTTAAAAAAAAATAAAAAATGGGTCTAAACGATAGAATTTTGGATTTTGAAGGGGGGAGTCCTAAAGAACGATGAAATTTTGAATTTTTATTGATCTTTGATTATTTTTTTCTTCTGATTTTTCGGGAAAGTTTCGGAGCAATATGATCAAGTAGCCTAAAAATCGAATTTCTGTCTGAGAACAACTAACAATGACCTAAAATAGAAGAATGTGAGTTAGAAAGATGAATATGATCCTTAAACTGACTATTCATATTATAACCAGGCTCATAATTGATACAGATGCAGTTCAGATTATATCATTCGAACAGTTTTTCACCGGAATAAGAGTGTTTAAGGGGTGTTCGGATTCTATAATCCAAAAAAAGCAAGGAACACGCCCTATTTTTTTGGGTGTTCGGATTATAAAATTTGAAAGATGAAAAACTAATTTTTCCACCCTAAAACATGGGGAAAACTTAATTCAGATTTTAGAATCCGAAATTACCGGTGAGAGACACCATATTTTAACCCAAAACCCTAAGACATTAGATTTATGGATCATTTCACTTATAAAATGTTCAACATACATTTTTTCATCAGATGTGAGACATATTACTCACACTTGATATATGAATAAGAACATATGGTGTGAAATTAGTTGAAAGTTAGAAATCTAAACATCATTGTTAAATTAGAAAAGAAAAAAAAATAACACATGTTTATATAGAGAAGAGTGACTCCCAAGGGCACCCTTCTGGGGTACTTACTTTTATGAACCGAGTGAATTCTCACGAAATATATATATACCACACACAATGACTACCCCAAAATGAGATTAAATTAATTTTCAACTTACTTGCTTCCCAAGTTTCTTTAGACCATTTTTTGTTACTTGATTTGATCCGTGTTATTCTTGTTCTCCAAGTTTGTCACAGATCGGTTGAGATATCTCTTTATAAATAAAGTGTTTGCATAGTTGATTCTGTACGCAAAAAGGCTTCTTAGTTATTCATCTTTTTTTTTCCTCTTCTCCCTTTAGCTTTTGTGTTAACGAGCTATTTTTTTCCTTTTATGAATATTCTTTTATTTTTTCTTTGTTCTATCAGTTTCGGTTTTGAATGGTATACATAGCATATTTGAGTGGTCATTGTAGCCACAACAATGAACCGACGTGTTTTATCTTGAAGGCGTTGTGATTGATAATTTGTCTTGCACAACTTTAGACAGTACTGCAAAACACCTTAAAGAGAACGACATGAACATGACTTAACCCAATAATATCCTTGGTGGTATTTTTTTTAAGGTATTTTTGAATTCCAAAATCAACATTTCCTCTCTCATTTTACTTCTTTAGTGACGGTTAGTCCAAGATTTATATTCTTATAAACCAGTGTGTATTTTTGAAAAGTCAGATTTATATTTACACAAAAGAATTTGCTATAATTTTGATAGTTAACAGACTCGCATAGGTAGATAGAAGTGCAATATGAACACCTCCTTCTCTAGATATCAAAATAGGGTGGAAATATGTATTTGCAGTTGTGATGATCAAGATCATTTTGTCCTTGCCAAAATGGAATGGCTCAAACCCATCATAGATGTCGAAAGAAGATAGCCTTTTGGTCACCTTCTTCTAAAACGGGTTCATAAATTGTAGCTGACAAATGTGGATTTTGAACTACATTCTAACCACATGGTGGATACGTTCAAAAGTAAAATAAGGCGTATCTAATTTTGATGCTATTATGAACTATTGTAGACACACTCGTACGACTCATTTAGAAACTTTTATGTTGAGTTTACTATGACACAAGTCAATAATGTTCGTGATACGAATTCGCAAGGGTACGGTTCTATTGAGTTAAAGGTTATCGATCCACATGGAGTTTGTGTGAATACCAATTTAGTTCTTAGTTTTGATTAGCTGAAAAGGGTAAGGTTGTTAAGTTAAATGATTGCTTGGTTTTAGTTCAGATATTAAAAGCGTCATGTCATGGGAGTGTTGTTTTCATCATAATGTTAAATCATAAACTTTCTCTATCTATTTCTCTATTCTATGTTAAATTCATTTCTAAAGACAAGACTCTCTTTGGTATTTCATGTTTCCTTTCAGAATACATGAATGTATCTCAATAACAATCAAGCATATTCTTATTGTTGATTATTATCGAGACCATTGTTCCGCAAATCGAGTGTTAACTCTCCGAGTTTACCGAGTTTACGTTTTTAGGTACCAAAATCGTGTTAACTCGGAGGTAAACTCGATTTTTGGTAAAATCGGAAGGTTTGATGAGTTTGACCGAGTTAACACTTGGTAAACTCGTGTAAACTCGACCGAGTTTTACGAGTTTACATCTAACAAAAAACTATAGGCCCTTTTTTTGGGCCCATTTTTTTCAAAACCCAATTCCTTTTCTACAAGCCCAAAGACTGAAACGTTTACTGAATATAATTACCTTTACAGTAACACGTTGTTCCTGAGATGAAACGTTTCTTTTTCTTTCTTCTCTAAGTTCTCAAACCATGAACAGGAGAGCACATACCAGTTAGGGTTGCGATTCCGACATTGAATATTCAGATTTTGACGATGATGATTGCAACGCCGATTAGGGTTGTGGTGGCGGTGTTTGTTGACCTTTTGAAGAAATTAACTAGTTTATTTTTTAGATAGTTTTATTAAAACTTTAGGAACTTGTGAAACTTACTTTTTTGGATGGTTTTATGGATGGCTTAAACTTAGAGACTTATGAAACTTATGATTTTGTGCGTTAATTTTTGTATTTTGATGCTAAGTTGAGCATAACGTTTTATTATGGTAGTTTGGTATAATT
>Ga0228711_1004198_pt1 | contig 22247 bp, 13 predicted proteins | sample MedpolnodulmetaG_2_FD_177996 | JGI IMG/M metagenome (GOLD analysis project Ga0228711, IMG submission 177996) | Root nodule microbial communities from Medicago polymorpha collected in Santa Monica, California, United States - brown nodules | ecosystem: Host-associated > Plants > Roots > Nodule...
AACATATATGCATCCACCATTATCAACTTCTCACAATACAAGTAAAGAAGAAAATACATCACCTCATGATAAACATCATGTTCAACGCCTAACAATCATTCATATATCTTTATTCAATCACATAAAGCTATTCACGAAAGGTTTGCAAAGTAATCGGCCTTAAAGACCATTTTCGACAAAGTTCGTTTCTCATTTTACAACTTGAAAATAATTGAAACAAATAAATCAAAACCAACTAAACAAGGTCCAATGCCTCAACTATGTATACACTTAAATCACATATGAGTGCAGTATAGTATACATGTGTGTTTCATCGGCCAACTTCGACAAAATCATCAAAATCACAAAGTTCGTCTCTCTTTATCACTTTTCCAAAAGAATTCCATTTTCAAAGCAAAACAAGTTAAAACTCAAAGGAACCAGTCACAACCATTTTTAGAATTCATATAATCAGTGTACAACCTTAATCCTACTCCATTCCCTTGAGAAAATAAGTTTCGGAAAAATCGGCGTTCTTGGACAATTTTCAAAGTTAAGTTTCAAAATCACAAGATCAAGTCCAATTCCACCTAGGAGGTGTTCCAGTAGGTTTAAGATCATAAACAATGATTAAACAAGTTGAAAGAAGTGTTTTACAAAGCTCGGATTGGTTCCCGGAAGCCCGAACGAAAATCAAAAGGTGCCGAAACTGCACATGTACGCTTAAGCGTGCAGGGTCCAGTAGCTACCAGTGGCTGTACGCTTGGAGCACGCTTAAGCGTACAGTCACAGTTCTGCACAGCAACTTTCGGGTTCTTCCCATTTTTCACCCAAAATCTTCAATTTTGATCTCCCAACACCCAAATATGTTTCCAAAGCTTGTTTACAGGTATATGAACTCAAAAGGGCTTTCAAAAACATATCAAACGTGAAATCAAATGTTATTTCAACACCATTCACCAATTCAACCCATTTTTACAAAACCCTCAACAACAACTCAATTCATCTACAACAACTTCAACCATAACTCATACCCAAGCCAAGATATGGGAATATCAACAACAATCAACAACAACCACAACTTATAATCATGTATTCAATCACAATTCAACAACATCATATCATAATCCCTCAATTGAACACAATTCATCAATTATCCATATACATATATCACGAACATGTAAATTTATCATCAACCATTCAATTATCAACAAATTAACTTACCCAAACATCTCACTAACATTAGAGTACGAATTTCAACAAGTAGGTTCATGATAATCACTAAATCAATTAAGCACTTAAGCATATAACTAGAGAGAGAGCTACAACTAATTGATTATAATTCAAAACTAACCCCCTTACCTCAATGAGTAACAAACCTAGCACAAGCTTCAATTGAGCTCCTATGGGTTCTTCAATCTTTCTCTCTAACCCTTCTTTCTTCCTCTTGCCCCCTTTCTCTTTCTTCCTCTTCTCAACTTGTAAAATGATTATCTATCCCTATTTTCTTTAATGACCAATACTTATATAGTCTCTATACATTGGGCTTAACCCTCTTAGTGTTCTAATGGGCTCACAACATTTATAAACCAACCCCAAAGCTTCTCTCTACTAACGGTTAAAATAATAATAACGATCGCTTGCCGGTTATAAAATAAATCACCACTACCCGCTAGTAACTTACTAAATAATGGTTCTCAGTCAAAACGCTAAAAATAATCCTCCCCATAATTACTAACTTACCCTTACTCACAAAATGACCAAAATACCCTTCTAATACTGAAATCCTATTAAAATACACACATATGCAATTTAATCACATATAAGTATAATTAATCACACACAAAACAATTAAAATTAAATCTAGAGAAAATCGGTCTGTTACAGATTCTATCACCTATTTACTTTTTTGAGAGATCATATGTAAAAGGTCTTGCTAACGAGTGTTTTAAGAACATTTTTTAAGAATTTTCAATCAATAAACTATGTTATGAAAATGTCTAATGCTTCAATTTTCAATACATTGAATGTACAATTTTTTGTAAAAATTTACCATTTAAAATTCTTTAAAGAGTGTCTTTAGGGCACTTATTACAATTTCCCTATACTTTTATATTTGAGGTGAAAGTGCATTCTAAGCAATTATAACAAAAATATATTGGTAATAATTAAAATTCAATTTATATTTTTTTAAGAGGCCAAAAAGAAGTGAGGAGTCCAAATTAAACACAAGATATGCCTAAAAATGGCTCAAATTGAATTACAAAATCAAGAAGACTGGAAGCCAAAAGACGACATTACAAGATGAATAATTCTAATTAAGTAGATAGAGGGATTAGTTTACCAAGCATGGAAATAAAATAAAAAGGTAGGTCTAAGAGCCTTCATTTCAACTACCACCAAGAATGTAATTTCACCTGTCAAGCATATTAACGGTAGATGATTCTTTGTTTTGAAAAGTCTACATGTCTCAAATAGTAGACAACCAAATAATTTAGAAAAATTGATGAGTCTCCTTTTTGAATAGGTGTGCTCCACCAAATTGAATGAAATGCATGCCAATGTTAAAGGAAGACTCATCATCAATCCTTAACAATTGTAAAATGGATGACCAAATGCTCTAAAAAAAATCGCACTTCAAAAATAAATGATTAATTGTTTCATGTTTCCCACAACCACCGGAGAAAACCAGAGACCCTGAATTAAGAACTCCATGGCAAATCAAATTGTCATTTGTCTAAATCCTTTTATTAAGCAAGTGCCACGTGAAGAGAGAAACTTTGAGAGGAAACGCTTTATTCTAAATGACACACATGAAAGGATAATTGACATGTTGATCTTCTAAAGTCAACAAATTATAAACTCGTTTTACCGTGTAACCGTGTTCTGATCGTGTTTCCAAAACCAAGTATCTGCTTCAGAATCCTGAAAAACATTATTATTTAGCAAAGAACAACACTCCACTAAAAATTTCTCCTCTCAAACAAAAAGTCTCCTCCTCCAATGCTAACTCTGACCCTCAGCCCCTCAGCTTAATCTCCTCATCTCAGCGACTGAAATATTTTTATCAACATGAATATCAAAAAGCAAACTAAACCTTTAAGATTTAATTTATATACATTGCTAATATAAAGATATTGTATACCCTTAATCAATCATTCCATCAAATCATAAAAATGAATTGACTTTTATTATTTCTACTTTCAAATGATAAATTGTTTGAAAGAATTTGATTTCAAATTGATTACAATAATCATTGATTAAAATTTACTTATCTTTCGACTGAATTTTTTTATTACATCGTTCTCTTTCCGTTAAAATTGAAGGTTTAAGACGAAAAATTACAATGATTGTTGAGAATCATGGTTGAGTCCAACCCAAAGAATAAAATGAGAGAAATAAGAAAATTTGGAATTGTTTACAATGTGTTGAATACAATTTATATTCATTTTATTGTAATTAATATAACCAATTTGCAACTAATTATAATTAACTAATAACTATGTTGATCAATACTAACAAATTCAATTAAAATTAATAAATTTGGTCAGATTTTATTTATCTCTGAGTCAAACTCCAAATTATTAAGAACTCTTCCTCCTAAAAAACGAAGGGTTAACACCCCACAAAAAATACTAACAAATCTCTAACTATATCTAACAATAATTCAGAAAATCTCGTCTTGCCGATACCCAAAAATTCAATTAAAATTAATTGTTTTCAGATCAAAATAAAAAATGCTAATAATTCAACTGCTAGAGCTAGACCTCAACTACCGCACCATCCGAGTGTGTGTTTGTTTGACGTATTAGAGTGCAGATTTGAGTTGATCTAGTAATTGCCCCCATACTGCTATGAAAATGACAAAGCATCTCTATAGGTTTTCATGACATTAGATTTTTATTACATGATTAGGAAGGAATAATCAATTTCAGGAAGCCTGATTCAATGCAGGTGGAATTTCTAAACTAATTACCGCAATAATACAGATCCCACTCCATTAATTCATTAGGATAATTGTTTTACCAGCTCGGTTAGTTAACCAACATTTAATAATCACGATAAATAAATTTAGGGTTATGTTAACAAGTGCCTTAAACACTTGTTAAGGAAACAAAAAATAATAAGTTCACTTTAAACCTTAAAATCAACAACTTTTTATTACATTTTTCACTATTTTCTAATGCATTTTTTATATTTTAATTCTTTTAACCAATGCTCTAAGAACATTCTTTATAGCATTTTCTAAAGATTTATAGGGATTGGATCACTAAATTGATTTGAGTTAAAAGTAAGGCATCGAAGCCATGGAAGTCATGGTTCAAACATGCACGAATCAGAAAAAATTAATTTAACAACTAATTATTAAAAATAATAATATCATAGTAGTCACCGATATATAGATTGTTTATTTGTTTAGTTCACTGGACAGAAGAAAATTAATCCATCATAGTCACAATATGAACTATAATTTCAATATGCACAATTGGTGCCTTCAGCCACACCACGTAATCAAAAGTAAAGGCTTTGCTTCGTCTTTTCAAGGTTTGAGTAGCCTTCATTGTCAGCATGGCATTGACATCTCCAGTAGTGGAGGTTGAAATTAATTAATTCATTATTACAAATAGTAGTAATAATGAAGGCACAAATAAGACGGTGGTATAAGGGTAACGCTACTATAGTCATCGATTTAGGTCAAAAAAAATATTTTTATTACATTTTAAAAACAATATGGCCTCATATTCTAACGAAAAAAACTCATATATTCAACCTTACTATAGAACTCACTTAATTTTCAAAATTATTGACCGACCATAGATACATAATCAAATACTCACTAAAAGGATCAATAGCTGAAATCACGAAGCTAATGACCAGTTATACTACCACAATAGCTAAATTAAGATATTTAAGAGAAATAAAATGGGACAAAGTTTAAGTCAGCTTTTTATGTTAGAATTTAGATGAAGGAATGTTCAGAATCTAAGTCCTGCACAAAGAAGAAGAGGGGTATGGGTTGAATATTTTCCAACAGCTAGAATTGACCCCATTAAAAATCATAACCTTAGTACATTCATATTTGAAATCACGGTTAGTTTTTTGATTACCATGATATTTATACGAAATTTTTGTTAAAGAATATGTGGGCATGCAAAGTGCGTTTTTTCGTTTCAATTGAATTTTCTCCATACTCAAGGGTCAATGATCGAACTCTTAACCACTTATTTAAAGGGTCAAATCTCTTAACACGTGAACCAATTCATTACTGGTTTCTGTTTCTAGTTGGTTAGATGTATTCACAAGTTTTGTTTGATAAAAATATAGTCAATAGCGATTAAGCTACCTAATGGCAGATGAGCTTATAATTCATAACACATAAGCTTACTAATATAGTAGATAAACTAGCTGATCTAATTTAAAGTTTTTGGTAAAATTAACAGTTAAATTGATTAATAAATATAAAACTAAATAAATATATATTTGTAATTCATACTTAATTTTTTTTTAAGCAAATTCATACTTAATTTTTTAATGAGCGTAAAATATAGAACAATATTATACGCTATAAACTCAAACACCACTTGAAGTAGCATATAAAAAGATGCTAGAAGTTGGGAAAAAACAACATAAGCTTGTGAGAAAATAATTATTACCAAATAATCATGCGATATAACCCTCTCAAAACTACTCATGAGGATATAAGTTAGCAGTTTGCATTCAAAAAAAAAATGTCCAATGATAAAATTACCATAGCACACCCTGATTCATAAGTAAAAGAAAAATGCACTATATGTTGCTATAATCTGGGAGTTGTGCTGATGAAGCTACTACATATCCCTTTGAAGTTGTTAGAAAACAACTTCAACTGTGATGTAACTACGGCAACAAAGGTTTGAATGCTCTCTGGCAAGTGTCAATTTAATTGTCTCATTATGGTCGTGATATCTGTGCAGGACTTATTGCAAATATGGCCCCTTTTTTTGGAGTCTATGCTTTGATATGTGAATTTATAAAATGAGTGATTCATATTTCATCTGTCGTTCAACATTTGAACGTGATGAAATTATGACTGACATTATATTGCCATCAAACCAATGCTACTGTTACATCTCTATTCAGTATTCAAGATTTCACATATCTTCACACTTGCATTTGGACCACGTTTGAGGCGGCTGTATTTGCTACATGTATTTACAATTTTTCATAATTATTAAATATTTCTACATAATATTTGTCAAAAGAATTATATTTTTTACATAATATTGTAGGTTTTGGTTTTGGTAATGGGACTAGAATCTTCTTTCGTGAATGGAGGGATTTCCTAGTTAGTATACAAATTACAGTCAAAATATTTGACACAACTCAATAATAATCAATTCCATGTATAGCTACAAAATAAAGCTTAAAAATGAATGAAGTTTAATTGACAATCTACACGTTTTAACTTATTGCTAAAGGGTTAGATTAATAAGTGCCTTATTTCAGTTATATTTTAAGGTGTTGAATTCACTATTTATAAGATAAATTTTCTCTTATGAGCTTTTTAACAAATGTTTTTAAAGCACTTGTTAATATTTTCCATTAACAAAACATCGTGCAATTTTCATAGGTGTTTTCTTTACTAAACTACAAGAAACGCCTAAAGAAATAAATGCAAATACGTTTTGTCCTCTATTATATACACTCTTGAGATGAGACTAATAAAGTTTCTAATAAAAATATAACACTTGCATGAAATTTAAAATATCAATAGATTTTAAATCAAATGTCTAATGACTCTTCGAATATCTGCGACGTTCTATCCTTGAAAAAAAGACTTCATATACTCAGGTTAGATGTCAAAAAAAATGAAAAATCATGTTACACGGTAAAATGTACGATGCATATTTTTCAATAGAAGATTATTTTAATGAAATGTTTTTTTTTTAAGAAATCAAAATAAAATATATTAACAACCCATTGTCTCTCCAGCACAAGGTGTGCCGAAGAGAAAAGCTCAAAGATTACACCGAGAGTTCAAAACAAAAAGAGAAACAGAAATGAACAGCATGTTAATATCAATATCAATACGTTAATCAATATAATCTTAGAGAATGCTTTTTGTTGATCACACATTTCTCAACAAGCTCTCGTAAAACAAAATATAGAAAAAGAACTACCATGATACCATTGCACTGTGTTTGTAATTAATTGAATATTGAGCAAGTTAACACCATGAACACATTGTCGGTGAAAATTTTCCAGCATGTATACTGTCGTATCTGTTAGTGAAAAGTTTTAAAAAAGAAAATAAAAAAGGAAAAAAGTTGCAGTGCTTTCACTATCAACTGTACATGCCAACCACCAAGTATACATTTTCACGACCGTATCCTTTCCAGGAGGTATAACACCTCAAGCAGCTTGAATAGGGAAAATGGTCATAAGAAAATAATCTCTAGTCAAAAAAAGACTAGTCCAAAAGATTCAAATACCTAAAAGTTGTCAGCCTCTCCCCTGTCTAGTTTCTGTTAATGCTCTCATAGAACAAAATGTAACCATGGTCTGTATTATTGTTAAAGTCTTGTGTCGACCCAAAGAATGTCTGCACTGAAGCCTCATCAACAACCTCGACAGTTTCGTCGTCAAAACATAACCAGTGGTTATGGTTTTTTACAAGGCATACATAATGCCCGTGGTTGGGACCACTCCCAACATGGACAACTACTGCAAACAGAGAATACTCAATATCTGCTTCTTCATCTGTATCACTCAACCTGAGTTCAAGGGGAAAGACCACACGGTAAGACAGCTTCTTGTAGCGGCCCAGCTGTTCCATGTACTTAAAACGCTTAAGATGAATGACCAAGACACGTGGGGGTCTCTTTATCTTCATCCTCTTCTGAGCTTCTTGCAAACTAATATCAAAAGAAAGATCGCATTTCGGTTATTAACAGAACATGAAAAGCAAAACAGATGAGTACATGCATTTGTTTACTGATTATATTCATAACCCTTTCAGGTAATGGATGAGAAAAATTGTGAATCAATGGATTGTGAATCAAGCTCATCACGCGGTCAAAACTCAAAACCATATACCCAGAAAACATCATATTACTAGTAAACAACATAAATAGCAATCTATTTTCAATTCAAATACAACAACAACAACAACAACAACCAAGCCTTATCCCACTAAGTGGGGTCGGCTACATGGACTATTTTCAATTCAAATAACATGACAAATTGCAAGAATTAATAGATAATATTGAAGCCATTTGGCATCTTTGCTCATCATCATTTAAGAAAACCTCTTACTAAAAGTAATAAAAACCCTTTAAAAAAAAGTAGTAAAATAGGTCAGCTATAAAGACAAGTGAAAAATGCTACATACCTGCAGCACTTGTCACAGAAAAATTTGTCTTCTGCATTCAATGTCTCAGTCGAACTGAAATTTTTCAAACAACTTGTAATTGAACTATTTTGTTCAATATCAAGACTCAAGTCGAAAAACATTTCATCCCTAGCGGTAACTGTTTCACATTGCAAACACCTTGTCTCATTGGTAAGTATTCCCTGATCAAAGCAATTTACAACAATGAGATTCCGAAATTAAAATTTAAAAATCTTATTTTTGTGATCATTATGGAGTACAAGTAATAGCCCACTGCATACTAGATTTATTTGAGCAAATAACAACTTCACAATTTATGGTTATTCCAAGCTTTGCTGCAAACAAAATGCTTAAATAGAAACATTGTATTGTCAAATCACCTGAAAGTTTTTGTGCACCCAAGTAGCTAAAGGCGCTTTTTTAGCACCATTAGCTAAACCACTCTTTGGTCCATTTGTAATCTTCTCAGAAGGTAGTAATGTACCTTGATCATCTTTTTCAGCATGGGCCTCTCTCACCAGAATGTCAACAAGTTCATTTAATAAATAGTTCAAGAACTCATGGGCGTCCTACAAAATATGAGAAGATTTACAATGACAGTGTTACTTTTTAATCTTTATACAAATTATTTTTTAAAGAAATACATCAATAAGAGACATCATACAACAAACTACACATTTGAAAAACAAGGAATGGCCTTCACCTGCGAAGGTAACTCAGGACAAGGAAGGAGATATCTAGTACTATAAACTAAGAAAATCCATTATTCAACCTCACTGAATGTGTTATGGAAACAAAGGTTTTAAAAGATTGCATTTCCTTTTGTCAAAACAACAACCAAGCCTTGTCTCACTAAGTGGGGTCGGCTGCATGGATAAAAAAAAATCACTTTCCACACATGTTCCAGTTCAGGTAGAGAGATCTTTTCATTAAAAATATTTTCTGCTCAAGGGAAAGATTGCAACCTTCTATTGACCGCCCCTCTAGTGAACCATCATCCTAACCATCAAGTTCAACTATAAGCTAAAAACCATTTTGCTATCGGGTGTGAATACAATGATACGAGTCGCTTGGGTGAGACCATGATCTACCAATTGAAATGGATCGACTTTGCAATCATCTCTAGCTAAGTTTCATAATAAAACTCAATGCAGCTGAGAAGCAACTAAGCAGGGACATTCAGAAAAGATGCATGTATAAACATAGCCAAATACTGTACATATGTACAAAGTAATATTCTATGCATTACTCTCGAAGGAAAGTTGACAATTTATCGAACAATAAATCTTTTACTTTTGTGCTCATTCTTGTCAGTTTGAAAACGTACCTGGTGCATATAGCTACGGAAGAGTTCATTCTGTTTTTTCAACCTCTGTACAAATCGTTTGGGAGCAATCACACCTGTCTTCCTCTTCTGGGAACTTATCTATATCAAAAGAAGTAGCATGATAAATTCAAAACCATGAAAGAAGTAAATAAGCATACAACAATCAGACATGCAATCACCTCTTCCAATTTCTTATACCTCAACCAAAAAGCACAAAATGGAGAAATTGCTAAATTTATAAAAAAAAATAAAAAAAATGTCACATACTTCAAAGCAGATTTCAAAAGAGAAATAAATAAATAAACAATGTGTACTCAAGTATATTTCATGATTTAGACAAGCACGCAATCACCACTGCCAGCAAATCCATTCTACGATGGAAACAAAAAAGTAACAAATACAATAGCTAACAAAAAGGAACACAAATGTTAACTAAGGAAACGGATTTTAGGCCCTACAAGTAACTAGTCGTGTCCTGATAAACTTAACCAATAGTAGAGTATGCAATTCCCTTAGTCACAGCTTGGAGAGAAAATGCCTTGACAAACACATGTAGAGTGAATAGTGGGTGTTTACCAAGTTCCAGTGTGATGTTATACACTATCGAAGTGGGTGTCTAAATCAGAACAATAAACAATGGTATGGAGATGGTCTAGAGAACTGGATCTAAAGGAATGTATGTTACCTAGCTACAATTTGCAAATGATGCCATTCTATTTTTGGATGGTCACAAGGGCAACTTGATAAACTTTCTGACATTTTTACAGTTTCTTTTTTAATAATATCTGGGGTAAAAATTAGTTGGTCTGAGTGGGGTTAAAAAGTTACTAATTTGGTGGATTGGGTTCCTTCATCCATGTAACATCAACATCATGTGCTATATTTACAAACAATGAAGCCAGTATAAATTCTATAATCATAAATCATGATTTAGTCAATCAAATATGAAGAATGAAGAAGCTATCTAGTGCAAACAACAAGATTTTTCTAAATGTAGTAGATTTGTTACCTGCGAAAATAGTTCAGCTAAGCAAGTCAAAAGATTTTCCTCTGCATCTGTTATGTTTTTGTTTTTTCCATAATACTGTAGCAATTGTTCTCGAAATGGAACACAGAAGTATAGAGCCTGTAGAACGAAAGGAAAAAACCACAAATTTAGTTACAAGATATACGAACACAGTTCTTTAACAAACTCATTGATCACTGTCTAGATATTCTGAATATGTAATTGCTGATAACATTGATTCTACTAGCATCCTTTCCAATAGCAAGACTAAAAATTAGTTTTGCAACTTGTTGGCCTGACCTCATAAACAGGGCAAAAAAAGTACTTACATTACCTAAATACATATAATTAAGAGTAATTCACCAAATTAGTACCTCACTTTGTAGGTCATTATGAATATTTCAAAAAGTTCCGGACTCTATTAAACTGTCAAGTTAGTCATTATCCTTAACCACTCACTATCAATTAGTTCCCATATGTTAACAACTTACTATCAATTTCATCCTTCACATGCTATCAGAAGATCTAATATGAGTAAAATTTGACAAAGTCATAAACCTTTTTGAAACATTCATAATGGTGGGACCTATTTGAGAGGCCCTACAAAGAATTTGGTGGTTTACTCTAAAATAATTTCAGTTAATGAAATCAAATTACTACTTACTCAAATGCTAATGTCAAACAAACTCATCCTAATATTCATTGTTTGACGAAACACCTAAATTCAGCAAAAACAAAAATAACAACTATCTAACATACCAACACGTTCACATTCAGAAAATTAATCAAATCAATAACACATAGCCACCAAAAACCACGAGAAAACATAAAAATTAAATTAAGCAAAACAAAAAAGTAATTATTATCTAAATAACAGGATCAAATTCTGAATCTGAAAGAAAAAGAGATAAATTGATTGAAACCTGCAAAACGCTGTTGCAATAACAAGTATTGCCAAAATTCTCAAGGCCAAAGTAATGTTCTCCTTCAGGGAAATTATCGCCGAGAGCCTTCTCGAGTTTAGAACCAGAACCACCCATAAGTGCGTCGAATTGATCACAAAAACTTAGATCTTTCTCCGGTTCAACTCAGTGAATGGAATCGCAGTCCATTATTCGCTTGATTTGTTGCGGAATGAAAGAAAACAAGGGTTTGTTAATAGGAGAAAAAGAATAAGCGTCAAATGCAGAAAATTGAGAGGTTTACGGCGTTTCGAAAAGAGAGAAAATGTTACCCACACGTACGCGTATTTATATGTGATTGCGGAATCTCCGTTATTTCCCTACTAGATCGCCTTGATGTCCGAAAACAGAGATCTTGTAAGTAAAACGGTTTCCAATCCAAATTCAACTTCAAAGGTTGTTTTTTTACCCCTCTCTCAAATTAGATGTGTGATTTACACGGTTATTAAGTTTATTAAAAAATTATTAGTAATGTTGATTTTAATAGTAAAATATGTTTAATTTATTAAAACATTTTTATTAATTATAATGTATTAGTTTCGTCCTGGTTAATGGGAGTTCGACTCATGAATTCCAGTTCAAGAGGGGTTTGAGACATTTGCTTTCCCCTTTTCTTTTTTTGATAGCAATAGAAGGGTTGCATGTTATGATGATAGCTATGGTGAAGTCTAATCTTTTCAGTGGCTATAGTGTGGGTGGGCATAGTCCTAATGTTAATTTTACATCTGCAATTTGCGGATGATACATTACTTTTGGGGATCAAGAGTTGGGTGAATGTCAGAGTCTTGAGGGCTATTCTCGTTCTATTTGAAGTTATGTCGGGGGATAATGTTAATTTTCATAAGAGTATGTTGGTTGGTGTTAATATTGATGAGTCTTGGTTGATAGAGGTTGCTTTAGTTTTGTCTTGTAAAATTGGCCGTATTTCTTTTTTATACTTGAGTTTTTTTATTGGTGGTGATGTTAGACGCCTATTTTTTGGGAGCCAATTTTGGCCCGCATTAAAGCTAGATTGTCTGAATGGAAGAGTAAAAACTTGTCGTCTAGAGGTCGCTTGATTCTATTTAAATTAGTCATGTCTTCTCTGCCCGTCTATGTTATTTCCTTCTTCAAAGCTCCCTTAGGTATAAAATTGGAGAGGGGGTGAGGATCATAGAAAAATTGTCTGGGTTGATTGAGACTCTATTTGTATGAGTAAGGAGTCTAGTGTTTTGGGGGTGAGGCGGATGAAGTAATTTAATATTGCTATGTTAGGCAAATGATGTTGGAGGTGTTTGGTGGATAAAGAATAACTGTGGTTTAGGGTGTTGTCCTCTCATTATGGAGAGGCGAGGGGGCGGCTGCTAGAAGGAGGCAGGGATGGAATTTTTGCGAATTTGAGATGTTTTAGGTGTCGAGGGAGGGAGTTGGTTTGAGGAGAGTATTCAGAAGGAGGTTGTTAATGGCTTTAATACTTTTTCTGGATGGATTCTTGGGTAGGGTCGGTTCCTCTTAGTGATAGGTTTAAAAGTCTTTTTGATTTGTCTTTTAATGAGGTTGTTAATGATTTGTCTTTAAAGTGGACAAAGTTTGAAGAAAATGTTTAGATGTACCAAAATTTAAAATTGGTTTATTTAGAGGGATCAAAAACATATTTAACATATACCACGCTTAAATGATTTTGGTAAGTAAATAAATTTAAGCTCCCTCTAAAATGCTTGTTGTTCCTTTGTTTTTATTTTAAGATATTGTTGATCTTGCGGTGGGATTGATCAATGTTTTAATGGGATTTGGCCATTTTTTAATGGGATTACGGTGCATCCCAAACACGTGGCATACCATTTTCTTCATTTGAAAATTTAAACGAGTTTCCAAAAAACGCCTGAACAACTTTTCAACTCATATAGTTAGCTTGTGTGCGAGTGATTTCGTGTGAAAGAAGTGCTCAGATTTTTTGCAATTAAGAAGAATCATTACAAGTTTTTGACAAAATCAAGCTACAATCGTACTGGTGGCTGAAAGTGAATACAATTAATTTTGCTTTTACCTATCCGTTGTGGTGCATTAACCGTTTAACTTATTTGAGAATTTCTTTGTAACGAGGTCTCTTTGTCCTCTATTTTTCTAGTATTTTGCTATTTGATTATGGATTCGGCACTCCTTCTACTGAATTTTCAAGATCTTGGTTAATATAATGCATTTTAGTTTCTTAAAAATAAATGCTACCATCATATAATATATAATTAGTTGATAATTTTATTAAAATTTTAAAAATATATAGTGATTTTTAACAAAAATCAAATAAAAATGTTAATAGTAGACCGGCTCAAAGTCCGAAGGCTAGACGAACCCAACTAAAACTTTTTTCAATTTTTAAGCTGGGTCCATTAGCCTGACCCATTTCTGACAGCTCTAACGTTACCTTCTCTTGTGTATCCATCATCTCCATTTCTTTCTAAGCATATTCTTCCCAAGCGACTGCGTTGATTGTCTTACCCTAACCCAACCAGAAACATGTCTAATCCGAACCCAGATTCCCATCACACTACCCAGATACTTAATCCACAGCAAAATCCAACTAATACCCCCGACCCTCAAGTTCCGCTTCGGAATCTATCCTTGGTTCAGACAAGCATCGATTCTCTCCGAACCCTCCTGTCCCAATCCATCACCACCAACGCTCCTGTCACCAACGATCAATTAACCACCGTCTCCAACCAAATCTTTGCCGCCCTCCACCATACCATAGTCAACGCTGCCGCCCTCGTTCCCGGCGCCTCCGTCACCTTCGATTCTGTCAACAACAACCCCCTCGCTGCCGTGGAAGATTCCGATTGCGAAATTGTGGAGCTCGACGCCATGGAATTGCTTGCTGAACATCTCCACTTCTGCGAGATATGCGGCAAAGGCTTCAAGCGCGACGCGAATCTCCGGATGCACATGAGAGCCCATGGGAATCAATTCAAGACGCCGGAAGCTTTAGCGAAGCCTTTAACAGTGGCCCGTCGTCCAACGTGGTTCTCGTGTCCGTTTGAAGGATGTAACAGAAACAAGAAGCATACGAAATTCAAAGCACTGAAATCGTTGATATGTGTGAAGACTCATGTCAAGAGGAGTCATTGTCCGAAGATGTATTCATGTAATCTTTGTCGTAAGAAGAATTATTCGATGCTTTCGGATTTGAAGAGTCATATGAGGCAATGTGGTGAATCTAAGTGGAAGTGTTCTTGTGGAAGTACTTTTTCTAGGAAGGATAAGTTGTTTGGACATGTTGCTTTGTTTGAGGGTCATATGCCTGCTGTTGTGTTGGAAGATGGAGAGAAAGGGAAGCAAGTTGTGGCTGAGGAGAATGAAGCTCCTATGGAGATGGCATCAAGTAAAGACGATGAAATTGGTATGGATGAAGACTTCTTTCATGATTTTGGGTCTATTGATAACTATTGTTTGGAGGAAGTTTTGGGATTTCGTAGTCGCTAGTTTCGTAATTAATGATTTCTTGTTGGTGCTTTTATTATCATTTTGACATTAGATTCAGACATTGAACATGCGTATTTACTGTATAATAGGATTGGATTTTGAGAATCTAATGTTTCATATATGCCATCACTTTTTCTTTTCTTGGAAAGTCTACGGTGTATCAGAAAGATTACTAACTATTGTAACATGCACATACTTGTACATGTTAGACAAAGTTCTTTTTCCATACCCACCTTCTTTGTATTGAGGGATCAAGATTCACTGTAGTCTCGTCACTCACTGTTTGTCCTCTGTAGTAACATATGCACAGAATCAAACTCTCAATGCCTACTGCGATTTCCTTTGCCACCATCCTCACCTTTCTTTTTGCCCTCCATTACTTTGATTTCTCCAACAACTACCACCTTCTTCACTTCTCCCTGCGTTTTCTTCTTCGCTTAATGATACTCTCTTTTTAATTAATGGTACTCAGCTTTGTTAATACGTGATCGCATTTCATTCATCTTCTTTCTAGTCTCAACTATTTTGGCAAAAAAAAAAATACAAAAATCCATAAAATCAACTATCTCAACTATTTGAACGATCTATTATTTGATAAAGAAGAAATTCATGCCTTGAACACAAATGGATTTTGGATTTTGATCGACAGAGTACGGTTGAAGGAAAGAGGGACATGATCGTGGTCGAGGCGTTGATGGTTGTTGGTTGCAACAAACAACTAATGTTTAAATGATTATGTGAATGCGGGATTCCCTTAACTGCAGGGAATCTGCATCCGTTATTCGGTTGACTATCTTTGTGTAAGGTTAAGATTTTTTTTTTTTTGGGAATTTTTGTGCCACAATGCCACTACTTCCAATTTTTAAGTTGTAATTGTTTCATGTTAGGATGTGATTAATTTGTAATGGTGTTCAAAATGTTAGTAGTGAAACTCTTAAACTTGTTTATCTTTTGTTTGGAATCCCAGTGAAGGTTAAATATCTTTGAATCTCAATCCGAGAAGCAGCATGCTCAAATACATTTATGCATTGACAAGTTCGTAAATCTGAGCAATATGAAACTCTAACACAACTTTTTTCTTTTGTTGTTGAGAGGAATTCAAATACAACTTAAATACCCACCCTCACGTTTAACGTGAGTCACACATGAGTCCAATTCCAACATTGGAATCCTTTACTCGATTTTGATATCATATTAAATATATTTAAATCTCATTCTAAAAGTTAACTCAAATGATGAAGGTGTTTAAACACATTTATACATCCAAGGAAACATGATCAATGTGCGATTCCAATACAACTTCAATAAAGGTCTTGAATGTGTTGTGATATAAACATCCAAGAGCGAGCTTAATTTGGACGTGCATGCAACCATAAAAATCCAATTTTCATATATAATTTATACATATTAATTACGAGAAATTCTTAGGTGAACTCTCACCCAACATGTCATCCTTACACTCATCCAATTAAAACACAACACCTCATTAAAATAATAATAAAATAAAAAAAATCAGATTCCTTCAACAACAACAAAAAAATCAGATATTTCCTTCTATCCTCTCCCCACTCTTCCCATGATTTCCTTTCGTTTTAATTTCTCTCTCCAACAATGTTGAAAGCCCCATCCCCCCTGTGTAATCGTTGAATTTCTTACTCAATAGGGATATTGAAATGTAAAGTGGGACTATGGTTTCACAATTTAAATCTATATAAATTTAAGTTAAAATCCTTAAAAAAAATTAACTAAAAAAATGAGAAAAAAAATAAACCCAAAGCAAAAAGTTAGTTTGTTGGTGTGATTCACAACACTTATCCTGACGGCATGTTATCTAGCAAAAGTTGGGAACATTCCTATGTGTTGAAATGAAAGGAAATTAATTTGCATGATTTCTCAAGAAAAAATTGGTGCGGTGATTAATCAGTTTAAGAAAAGTGGGGAGAGGAGAGAAGGAAATTTCTGATTTTTTTTATTTTATTATTATTTTGATGAGGTGTTGTGTTTTAATTGGATGGGTGTAAAGATGATATGTTAGGTGAGAGTTCACCTAAAAATTTCTCATTAATTACACTACCAAATTTTCTTAATATAAATGAAAAGGGTCGAAGGATCTTGTAATCATAAACGAAGGGAATAGTATAAGAATCATGGATCTAAATTGAGGATGCAACCACAATTGCGCTCGCAGTTTGAAGGATGTTGAAGTACATATAAGTGCAATTTCAACCGTATCAGTTGCATCTTCCCGCATTTCACTACAATCAAAAGGTTTGTAGGGTAAACACAACTGCGACCGTAGTTTAAAACCATAGTATTTGTACTAGATGATAACAAAAAGCCATGGCAGGTGCCTCCAACTCTTGATAATCAAGTTCATCTCTTGAGACAGTCTTCGAGTGGAATTTGACGTCAGGGTATGCGTTTGCATTTGCATCACTGCCTCAATCATCAATCGTCACTTTTCACGTGAATCATTAGCTTAATAAGCAATTGAAAGGAGTTTAATTTTTCTTTTGACTTGACTAAGAATATTCATGCTCACGAGTGTAACGACTATGCCTTATTCAAAATTATACCATGTTTGATTTTTACAAAACCAAGTCAAATGTATTTTTCACGGTAAAAATCCTTGTCTCCTTCTCACACACGTACGGTTTCTTCTTTCCATATATATACATCTTTGATGTTTGAAGACTACCGTACAACAAAAACCACCAAACACATCTTTGAGCAATTTGAGACACATTCTTCCCGAACAAACTATAATATATATTTTTATTTTTTTTGTAAAACGGTGTTTCTGAAAATGGTGGTTTCTTTAGAAGCCTTGGCAATGGCAGGCACAAGTGGTGTGGAATGTGGCATAGATATTGAAGAATGGGAACGCAATGATTTGGAGCAATATCCACCACCCCATTTACTAGCTCAAGAAGAAGATGACAAAATTAAGATCAATGGAGCTAAAGGGTACACTGAGGGCAACAAAGTATATGGCCTTCCCAGTCCTACTACCAGTACTCATTTCCTTCCAAATAACAACACAAAGGAGCATGATGTCACCTTCACCAATCATGGAGAAAAAGGGAATGGAACTCTAGAAATAAGAAGGTTGAAAAAATGCACCAGTTCAATAAAATTAATGGCAAGAGCACTTGAAATGTTAATATCATTATCTTGTATTATAAGCACAAGAGATTAATTAGGGTTCTAATTAGCAGGGCCTTTTCCAAATTCATGTAATTTAACATTTTATCAATGTAAACAAAACATGTTTTCTGCTCCATCAAGGTCAGGTAATTGTATATATTGTAGTTTTTTTTTAGAGGGTATTATAGTTCTTTTTTATTTTATTTATTTTTTTAATTTTCGAGACGAGTATAATAAAGTAAGAGAGGTCACCAAGTTATATGATCATGGAATTAGGAGAATTATTAGTTAAGTTAAGTTATGTTTACCAAGTCAACCCACTTGGCTTAGCTTGGTGTATTGACATGAAATTTTGATGTAAGAACTCATGTTTCACTCACTGTAGTGGTGTAATTTTGATGGATTAGTTTAATTTTTTTAAAGATTTTTTTTTGTTTACCAAGTTGTTTAGTTTATATCAAATCATACTCGTCCATATTTTAGAAAAGGTCTTCACAGACTTTAAATGACTTCAAAACTGTCGGCATATTTCATATGAATGAATTATTTTATTTGAAGAAATTTAAATTATAATCATTCCATTTCTTTTAGTTTTTGTTGTCATTTTAAAATATTTACATATACAAAAAGGAGAAATTTTATATGTACGATCGCGAAGATGAAATTTTTCATCTTCTTTCATAATAAAAGCAACATAGATAGAGATATAAAAAGAGAGAGTAAAAACACAATTTGAGTATTGTTTGGCGCCTTCTCTGTAATAGGTTGACGACTAAGGATAACTTGGTTAGACGCGACATAATTTTACATGATTCTCAGTTTTGTGTGAGTAGGTGTGGTAGTGTCGAGGCAACTCACCATTTGATTCTATCACGTGACACTTAGTTCTCTTTGGTACTTTGTGTGAAACTGGATATGTTTCTCTTCGAGGGATCCTTTCTGTATTTTAGATCATTTTGTTCAGTTTGCCTTCTCAGTAGTGTCTCTAAAGCGCGACGCTCCTTAATGCATGTAATTTGGTTATCTTGCGCTTGAATCATATGGATTGAAAGAAACAACATGCTATTTAATACTAAGGAAAAATCAATTCCTCAACTTCTGGAGAAAACAAAGTTGCTTTCTTTTTTGTTGCTGAAGGCAAAGTATGCTAATTTTGCTTTAAGTTATCATAGTTGATGGCAAATCCCTTTTGTTTTTATGGGCACCGATTGATTTGTTCTTGTTTGTCGTCTTTTAGACTTTCTCTGTTGTAAACTTTGGTGTTTTCTTGTGCTAAGGAGAATACTTTTTGGTTGTTAATATATTCTATTTTGACTTGTTAAAAAAAACTTGTTACACCTAATCAAGAATTTAATTTTTACCTTAATCTAAAATTGATAATTTACTTGTAATTTAGAAATTTAAGTGTTATAATTTTTTTTTGAATATATGATAAATCACACACAATTTATTTTCTCTCATTTTCATGTATTTAATATGACTCTTGGAGTTATGCACGCCAATCACCATGAATGTTAACTACATGGGTCATGATTACACATGTTAAGGAACCCAAAAGTAGAAATATTTTCTCAAGTTTTGTGCATTCGTATTTATTATAAATTCAAAAATTAAATTCAATGCATACATTCCAACAAAATATCACTATATTTGATTCATTAACTCGTGCCTTAAGAGCACAAATTAGCTTTTCCCATTTTTTTAAAAAGAATTCATTCTCCGGCTTTTCATGTATTAAATATGACTCTTTGAATTCATGTATCATAATGTCATGTGATAATGAATATTATATATGTTATAATTTACACAATATTTGTAAATTCTAAGCCTTGTTGCCCTTATGTATTATGCATTTATTATCTATCCAATAACTAGTTTTTTTTTATTTTTTTTATTTTTATTTTATAAATAATTACATAAAATTTTGTAATGTTCTATTATTTTTCCAGCCAAATTATAAATTCCAGCAATTATCACTTTGAACTTGGATGAAGCTACATCAGTACACATTTTTTTCTCCCTACGGACCTTGCTAAAATACACCTAAAAATATATTTTGTAAACATTTATGATTGCTACAATAGAAATAGAATGAGACAAATGAATGAATAAATGTTGATTGTTGCGTCATTTTTTGGAGATCAATGCTATTTGATTAGCGTTTGACTCACTAACTTATTTCACGACTGAACATTTAATTTTTTAGAAAAGAGGAAAAAAGTTCAAACTGCCCCATATTTGAAAAGATTTAGGGTTCAGGGGTTAGTTACATAAAGGAAGGTATTAACACCTCTTGCTTTTATTTAATTTATGCGCTATGAACTTGCAGAGAAACAGAGGTTTTGAAAAAAATAATATTGTGAGGTGGTTAGGTTTTTTATGGAATATTTGGGCCTGTAAAACTGTGTTGTTGGCTAAAATTGTGTGTCAATTGTGTTGTTGCAGATTGCTTTTTATAGGATTGAGATTAGGGGTTGTTTAAAAAAACTGTGTGCCTTGACTTGGGAAGGAGGACAACTCGTTTGTTATAGAATTTGGGACTTGGACATTTGGACTTATCATCTAATAAAAATAAATAATAAAAAAAAGGATAACTATGCATATTTTGGATTTGGACTTTTTTGGACTTATCATCTAATAATAGAAATAATGAAAATGAAAAAAAATAAAAAAAATGGATAATTGTGCAGACTTGGACTTTTTGGATTTATCTTAAAAAGATGTAATTAATAAAAAAAGAAAGAAATAATGACTAAATAACGTTTTTTTTAAAAATAAAATTTAGATTAATTAAAAGAATAAAAGGTGGAAATTTTAAAATAAAATTAAAGAGAGAAGAGGGCCCGACTCGGAATTAAAAATGAGGTATTTTAAAATACCTCTCTGCCGAATTTTATACTGAAAAGTCAGAGACTGATCAGGGTCATGCGACGCGTGTCAATGGTATCTTAGGTCAAAAAATGGGATATGACACTGATCAATTGACAAATTCTTGCAAAATGAAACATTTTTGGGTTGATGATCTAACAGATCAAACACAAAATGATTAAGAGATATTAAAGAGTTCAATAGAGCATAAGATTGAAATTTCATTCCAATACTTTTACTTTCATATGATCAATATTAACTTTTGTTACTTCGTTTGAATACTAATAGTTTTTTGTTAGATGCATTTTTTAATTCTTGAAAAAAGGGATAGAAATTTAAGATTTGATCTTATCACTCAAATTTTCAACAAAGAAAAGAAGCTTTGCTAATCTAAAATTCAAACGGGAGGTAAGTAAAATATGTTAAGTTTTGTTCAAATCAGAGATCAAATTTATTAATCCTGATCAAGAATTTAATTTTGACGTTAATCTAAAATTGATAACTTTACTTTTAATTTAGAAATATAAGTGTTATGATTTTTAATTGATAATGCCCTTTAGGGTCTTGACAAAAAAAAAATACCCAATTGATTTTACTGAATTAGATTTATGTTTGGTAATACTTTGTATTTCTTTTTTATTTAGTCTATTTTTTATCTTGCTTAAAAAACACAAATTATATATTATCAAGAATTCCTTAAAAAAAATATTACTAAGTATAAATTAATTTTATTTAAATATAAGATAAATCATACACAATGGATTTTTCCTCATTCTCAAGTATTAAAAAAAATGACACCTAAAGTTAGTTATGCATATCAATCATGAAGAATATCACTAACCAACTACATGGATGTTCAAATACACATCCTTTCTCAAATTTGGTGGGCAAAGTACTATCACTGCAAGAATATCACTAACTTACTACATGGTTGTTCATATACACATCCTCTCTCAAATTTGGTGCGCAAAGTACCATAATTGCGGTAAATATTTTGTTACAAGTAACTAGTTACAAACCCGTGCTTCACACGGGTTGAATTACGTACTTTTTAAAAAATTTGTTTTAAATGAGAGATGTTCAAATAACGGAATATTGCCATTCTTCATAAATTTGAGAACGAAGGTCGCA
>Ga0228711_1004199_pt1 | contig 22244 bp, 18 predicted proteins | sample MedpolnodulmetaG_2_FD_177996 | JGI IMG/M metagenome (GOLD analysis project Ga0228711, IMG submission 177996) | Root nodule microbial communities from Medicago polymorpha collected in Santa Monica, California, United States - brown nodules | ecosystem: Host-associated > Plants > Roots > Nodule...
AAAGTCAAAGTGAAAGAACTAATTCCAACTTCTTCTTTATTTCCAACGTAGCAACAAGGCTAACCATGGTTTTGAATTCTTTTGAGGAACACCACCCGTGGCACTAGATTATAATCTCCTTGGTTCCAGAACCTTGCAGTTTTCTTTTCAAATTAGAGTTTTGGAGTAATTTTGTGCATTATAGGATGGTGTTTAGACCCAGGGTTTGGTTCTTTTGATTCCGATACACTTTCTGGTTTCAAATGTGGTATCTTTGTGAAGGACAACTGTTGGCATGTTGTTGCACTTTACTCTTGTTCTTTATTTTGAAATTGAAGAAGACATGAGTAGTTTCTAATTATCTTTAAAGGCATTAGTTGTTGCACCAGATGATTCAAATTCTTTGGTTCACTATGCTAAATTCATTGAGTTCTGGTTACTTGACTTGCTTTAGTTAATATCTAATACTTGTTTTATCGCTGTGTTCTGTGCAGCTTCATTTGGCAGTGATTTCCGCAGTGAAATCTTTTGTTTTTCTCAATGATATTACATTTCAATGATATGAAGATGTTGACTAATGAAGGATCCGCAAGCCAATGATATTACATTTCAATGATATGAAGATGTTGCCTAATGAAGGATCAGCAAGCCATGCAAGGAATATACAGCTTAATGATGTTTCAAAAGTTTTGGGCAGACCAAGGAAGAAGCTTTCGACCAATTTTAATTAATGTGTAAATTTTCATTCTGGCATGAAACCATTCCATGTATTCCATCAAGTGTAGAAATTGCAAAGAATTAATGGGTTCTTTGAGCATCGCAGTAATATCTAGCAAAGAGATTATTTTTTTCACACTCTATAGTTCCTTTCACTCCCTTATCTTCTCCTCACTTCCAAAAGTAAATAAGAATACAGTTTAATCCAAAGGGTAACACGAGCATGGAGAAGTCAATAAAATGTTATGAAAGGGTCAAAAAGGCAAAGAAAAGTTCAAAAATATTTACTATCTTAACGTTGTAACAATTTTGATAGTTTTTACAAATAGTCTATTTGTCATAATATCTGAATGTTTTTTTTAAATAATTATTATATCTAAATGCTATAACAATTTTGATGTTTTTTACAAATAGTTTATGGTATCATGTTCCTAATCTCATTTTCCCTAACATCAAAGTAAATGACATTCAATCCATTTACACTTTCAACGAGTTTGTGTTTTCCTTTTTACTCGCTCGTGACACCAATTTCATCAACACTTTCCACCTACACTTTCGTTACGGTAACCTTAATCTTGCTTATCATCTCAGCTTTCCCAATGTAACTAAATGGATCAACCTTGTTGTTCAACGCAAACTCAACCATCTTCATCTTCATCTCAATACTGATCATAAAAATTTTCTTCCCAAATTGCCCACTACCATCTTCACCTGCACAACCCTTGTTAGTCTCCATCTCTGTTGGTTCCGTGTAAAGGGTTATTCTTTTTCTGTAAATGGAATTCAACTTCCCTCGCTTAGATCACTTCATTTGGAATCCATTATGTTCCCACAAGTTAATGATTTTGTGTTGCTTCTTGCCGGATCTCCAATTCTTGAGGATCTTGAAGCGGCTGATATTAACTTCTATGATGCGACAGATTATCTTACCATTCAAGAGTATAAAAACTTAAGCTTTCCCAAATTAACTAGAGCACATACCATGGCATTTTGGTTTAATTTTCCGGCCAAAGCATTTTCTAACTCAGAGTCTCTGAGCATCGATACAATATTGTACACAAATGAAGAGGTCCACTTTAATGTGAATATAATGTTAATCATATGCATTTTCTTTTGAGAACTTTGCCCTGATTTGATAGTGTCTTTTTACATTATTTAGGTGAATCGGCTACAGCGCCCTTATGATGACATTTATATCTTTCATAATTTGACCCACTTGGAGGTTCACGATTACTGGTTTTCGGTAATACATGTGCTCCACCTATGTCCTAAGCTTCAAAATCTCAAACTTTGTCAGGTTTGTTGAGTTTTTAGAATCATATTCAGTTTATCTTTTCTTAGCACATCTTTATGTTTTGTTGAGTTCTAAGAATCATATTCAGTTTATCTTTTCTTAGCACATCTTTATGTTTTGTTTTAATGAATGTCTAATATTAATAGGAGTTTAACGTGTTAATATCTGATGGAGAAGATGATCAAGAAAGTTGGGAGGAACCAGAATTTTTTCCACAATGCCTTTCTTCATACTTTACAACTTGCATTATTGAGGACTTTTTAGACCGGAAACATGAGCTTCTGTTGGCAGAATATATATTGAGAAAGTCACAAAATTTACAAACTATGACAATCGAGTGCGAAAGTGAGCCGCTGAAAATAAAAAGAAAGCTATCCCAATGCCCGAAGGTCTCTGCAACATGTCAACTTTCAGTTTTTGAAAACATATAGTCTATGTAAGTTGTAGTTTCTCTACCCCGCTTTTGTTGCTTGATTTAGTGGTTTGAACTTTGAACTATGAGCTATTCTTAATGTCATGACTTTGTCCTGCTGCATAAGTTAAGGAAAAACCATCTTTAAATAATTTAGTTAATACTTGTCTACCTGCTTATTTATATATATCTATTAAACTTGTTTATGACTATAATTAGATCAATGCTTATCCATTTTATGGCCACTTGTATGCTAACTCAGATTTGATGCATAACCATAGGGCAACAGGCGCACACCAAGGTTTTATAAGTAGTTGTTTTCTTAAAGGAATCATTGTCTGTCTTTTGATATCATATGATGTTTTGAGTGGCCCAGCAACTCTTTGGTTTTGTTGATAACCATACAGTTAAACTGCACAAGGAATAATCTGTTTTGTTGACATAGTTTGTTGTCCCACATGTGACTCAAATCTTTTAAACTTTGTGGAGTGGTTCCTCCGGTTTCCACTTTCCTCTTCATTTTTCTGACTCTGTTAGCTTCAGATGTGTCTAATTTACAACAGATAGTATGTTTCACTTTTCTAGTCACTAGGACTTGATAGTTTATTATGGTATTACCTAATGGCTAATGCTAATATCTGCATTGTTCTCACCCTCAATGATCAATGGTCATTTACTTTTGTCTAATATATATATGTAGCATGTTATCAGGGCCCCATATAAGGTGTACCAAGATAAAAAATGGTCCACCTATATATATATTTATGTTGTCCAAGTAACATCACTATGTTTTTACTTTAATCGCCGAACAATTGTAAAGTTAGAGAAACAAGTATTATATTGTGTTTGTGTTGGATGTCTAGTTTATTTGGGAAATTTAACATCAAAATTATTGAATTTCTGCAATTTAATTAACATCTAACATTTTGTTTTTATTTTGCATGCAGATCTGGGCCTTTGGAAACAATACAGTCTTTCTTGGTGGTTGCTTGTTGAAAGGTGAAAGATAAGCTCTTGAGGATTTTGCACTGAAGCATGGTTTTATGGATAATTTTAGATATTTTTATCAAAATCTTGTCAAATGGAATAGGATTTGCTTCTTCACTCGTATCAAATTTTGACTTGTTCAATTTCATGAGAAGCAATGTGTTTTCACTAATATAGCTTTTACAATACATAACTTTTTAGGATCATAAGCTGCAAAAGTGAATAATGCAGTATCAGTATCTCTTATACCAATTGATGTACTTTCTTTTAACAGTCCAACTAGAGAAAGCATTGCTTTAGAACTTGCTCCAATTTGCACTTTACAATCATTTATCATAGATAATCTATATATTTCTGCTACAACATTTTTTCTTGCTTCCATACTCATTCCTGATTCATGTACTTCAAATATGTTGTGAAATACTCCAGCTGCCATGATCAAAATCTTGTTATAGATAGATAGTTTGAAAAACTCCGTCAAAACATGTTCCTGGGGCTGGATTCTTGAATCTTTTAGATTTTAAAAGTTTACAAGAAATGAAATAGCCCCTACTTCTGCTATTGATTATTCTATTGTCCATTTCAGTTGTTGCGAGTAACCGAATCTCGTATGCCCATTGTCATTGGATATCAATTGAACCATTTGCTAATTTTCCAACGAGAAATAGCATTCTCATTCTTGTGCCTCTTGGTGCTACTGTTTGTTGTTAGTGGTTGCCTCATTCACTGAAACATTATTTTCCTAGCACCATTGGCAAAGAAGGATCTTTAATGCATAGTTTTGTGTGAATTAGTCTTTGTTTACTTTTAGGACAAGTGTGGTCACCAGAGTTTATCCACTCTGCAATTGAAATTCCAACATAATTGTGCCCTGATGATACAATCACGAGATCCCCTATATAAAGTCTAGCGCAATCCAAGTGGCAATAAGGTAATTACTCACGATCACATATGCGGTGGAAGCAATTCTGCAAATTGTTAATTTGGTCTAAACTAAAGCGAAGCAAGCAAACTTGAATTTGGAACTAGTAAATTTCAGGTCAGCGGCAAGTAAACTTGGATTCTGCAAATTCTAATCTTTCACTTGCCTTGAATCTTATTTGGATTCTAATCATAAGAATGTGTTTGATTGGAGACTATTGCATGACAGAGCACTTCCAAGAGAATATATGGTGTGAATATATTTTCACATAAAACGCACGAACAGGTGGCTGACGCACTGAAAGAAACTCGCGGACTAACAAACCTGTCACTGTCGACCACATGCGTCAAGAGTTTGTTTCTGTCATGACTCACCTCTGCAACGTTACTGCAGAGCCACCTACCTTAATCCATCTGATAAGTTCCTTTCACCCCAACACCTTGACTACAGGGAAACTTTTTGCTAGTTCTCATGCGCATTGTTCAAGTTTGAAATTAAATAAGTCTTCAATCTTTATTGATTTTACAGAATCAATAATTTTTCAAATTGGTACTGAAATTTTCACGGGGTTAAGGCTTGAGGCACAAACTATCTGGACAAGCATAAATGGAATAATTTTCAGGGGTGATATTGTAGAAATTTTGAAAGATGAATTGAGTTTTGCTAACACGTGCCTTAAAGGCATTGGCTATGAAATCCATTAATAGAAACTTTGTCTTGAAAATACAATCTTTTTTAAATGGATGCTGTTTTTGATATAATTGCTCATATATTTTTGGCATTGTAACCGTGTATGTGTTTACAGATTTTGTATCTGAGGAGCCTTATAATCTTCATTAAAAATATACCGTTTTCATTTTAATTATAATTTAATAAAAAAAGCATATAAAAATAGAGTAATAATACTTACGAGGTTAATTTTTTTTTTTACCATTTGAACTAATTCATGCAGAAGAGAAACATAACAAACGCTCACTACTGACACCGTGACACCAAACAGGGCCACTGTCAAAAACCAAAACCTCACTGCTGCCATTCACCAAAAAACACCACTAGCCTCTTATTTTAAAACTCAATTTTTCGGGTTCCAACACAACTAATAAAACGGATAGCACAGGCAGGATGCAATCTTTAGGCGACTCATACTCCAATGCGACGACAAGACCTTAATCACTTCAACAATATTATTGACCTCATTACCTTTATCGTCATAAGTCCTATCGTTACACTCTCTCTAAATCACCCAAATCATCACATGTCAAATTAAACAAGGTCCTCCTTGAATTTCTTTGATTTCGCGTCTGCACCCCAACTTTACAATCATCTATCATAGATAAGCTATATATTTATAAATATTTCTGCTGCAACATTTTCTCTTGATTCCATAGCCTTTCCTGATTCAAGTACATCAAATATGTTCTCAACTGCTCCTGCTGCCATGTTCAAAGTCTTGTTATAGATGGACAGTTTGAAAAATGCAGTCAAAACATGTTCTTGGATCTTGAATCTTTAGATTTTAAAAGTGTTACAGGAAATGGGATAACCCCTACCTCTGTTATTGATTCTTCTATTGTCCATTGAGTAACCGAATCTCTTATGCAAATTGTCTTTGGATTTCAATTGAACCAGCTTTCAATTTTCCAACATAATAGTATTCTCATTCTTGTGCCTCACTCTACCGTTGATTTTAGTGAACAAGGCTCTTAGTTATCAGAGTCTATCCACTTTGCAGTTGAAATTCTATCATAAGTGTATCTTGATTATACAATCATAGGAATTAGGAATTAAGATCCCTCATTAGTCTAGCGAAATTCAAGTGGTAGATAAGGTAATGACACACATAACAATCCTCAATTGAGTGCTTATTTCTTTTGCTTGTGCTTTTACTTATAAGAAAGTTATAGTCAGAGACTTCTTCTCATTGCTTTTGCTTATGTGGTTCATCTCAAACTGTGTTGGAAGAAAGCGCCTTCAATTGAGTGCTTATTTATTTTATGGAAAATTCTATGGTGAAGTCGTGAGAATGACTTTTCTGGTGAAGTTAACCCTATGACCAATAAAAAAGGCTTTCAACGGCACTTTCATGGATGTGGGAGGTTATGACAGATCTTGTTGTTTATGGTCGTTTGTTCTTAGCAGAAAGTTGTTCACTTAATTAAAATGTTGTTGCTTATAGTAGTATTTTTTATTCATACTAGCTTCACCGCTAGGACACACAATTCACTTAATTTTTAGAAATATGGTTGGTATATTCCTGCAATTTGTTTATGCTCTAGTTCTATTTGATGCAAGCGACACTAGTTCTGTTCCGTGCCTTGGGATGTAAAATATGCAGCTAAATCATTATGTTTCACTTGGTATGCTGTTTCAATTTCATATAAGTAAATTGAGGCTAAACCAGAAACAGGTTTCATAAAAGATAAGTCATGTGCTAGTTGGCAGCAGCAGCAACAACCAAGTTTTCAACTTTCTAAAGAACACCATGGAATGAACACCAGAAAAGTATGACGAAGGCAAACTCTCCTTCTGACATAGCATCAAAGTTATATTATTTATTAAACAAAATAACTTTTTCAAAAAAGTCAGTTTTATGACTGCACTATAGAAGTGCCCTTATTTTATTTGTGCTTGTGTACTGCCACTTATTTTTAGTCATTTCTTCTAAGAGAAATGCTAATAAATGTACAACCATTTGGTGATCTAAGACCCGGATATTTTTTATCTTACCTAATATCTTAATTTGACATACAATAATTTATGTCCGAGAGTATTTAAGTGATAGCATCTCTTTATAATTTCTTTTGATATTTGGTCAAGTTAAAGCTACAAGTAATTTAACGGATGCCCTATTTTAGTTTAACGTATTTTGGAAACAGATAGGAATAATAATTTTCTTTCAAAAAAAAAAGTGTGAGCAATAAATGGTATGGTTATTTCAAAAAAAAAAGTGTGAGCATTAAATGGTATGGTTAAGATAATTAATTTTATTAGACAAGGAGAGGATGACACCTAGGTAACCAAGAGAATATTTATGTATCAGTTCTGTTATAGATTTTTAAGGCAATGACTATGATATGCAATGACTATGATGCCTATTGTTTAGGAAGAGATATTGACTTGTTTGTACCACGTACTAGTTCTTGATGTACATGCATATGGCTGATTTCCATTAAGCATTGTCATTATCCCTTTATCTAATAACAGGAAATTAAATGTTAGTAAAAGAAAATAAAAAGGGCACACGTTCTTGAGTTCAGAATAAGTAGTGCGTGTATTTGGAATAATTTGCAACTTCCATTCCTAGTTGACATAAAAAAAAAAACCCTCCTCCAATACAATTTTTTAGTTCCCGCAAATGAGGAGGGTTTAGTATTATGAAAAAAAGTTAACCCCTAAAACCCTCCCCTCCCATTTTCCTCTATTTCTTCCACTTGCTCATTCCTTTTTTCTCAAGCCTTCCCCTCCCTTCCCCTCCAAACTCGCAAACAAAGCCTTAGAGGGAGACTTGAAGGAGAAAGAAAGGAGAAGAAAGGATATTTTCAACCTTAAAGACTAGCAGTTGAGAATTCTTTTTCCTGCCCCTATCACCAAAAAAATTGATATGTCCGTCCGTAGTTCAATATTATTGATAGAAATGCCCCTGTTCTTCATTTTAGTTGCCGAACATAACCATTTATTCAACATTTTCTGCAAGTTCGCAGACCTTTTCTGAACATTCTGTGTGTTCTGCAAATGGAATGGCGAGCATGATTTATTTAAAGTTTTTTTCCTGTTCTTCATATGAAATGGCGAGCAAGCCAGTGGGCCAATAAATTTTCTCAACAGAAAACTGAACTAGTAAAGTAATTATGGAAATAGTTAATCTGGTCTACTGAAAAAGGACTTTAGACTTGGACTTTGGACAGATCGAATGGCTTTGGTGGGAAATCCTACTATAAACTGTATCGGCTAAGAAAACTTGGTCTAAAATATTTCACTTGCTTTAAATCTTATTCGAAAAATATGTGTTTGGTGGGACACTATTGCAGGATAGACCACCCACAAAACAAGAAGCTTTGAACAAAAGAGGTGTCTTCAACGATCTCCACGATCTCTCATGTATCTCTTGTTTTGAAATTTTAGAATATGCGAACCACATATTGTTTTCTTTTTTGAAGAGCCAAAAATATGAGAGAATTATTAGGTGGGGAAATGATGTGGGAGTTCAACACTTTATTATTTTTGGAGGGTAAATTTTATGGTGCATACGTGAGGTAAGTTCGGCATTATGCTCAAACTTATTTCTGAAGAATGCAGGAATTTAACAAACCATTGAACCATGGGGCTGAAGACCATGGAAAGGAGGAAATAGAAAGAAAACTGTCCTCATGCTTGAAGGCCTCTACAAACTGTCCTCATTGCCTTGTATTCTGATTGTCGTTTAATTAGCTTCAACCATGCAACTGCTGGTTTGAACTATCTTTGTCTTGTTGCACAAGTTCATGAAAAATGATCTTTAAATGATTTAGTTAGTACTGGTATGCTAAATTCTTATCTGATGCATAACCACAATGTAGGAGGCGTGTTCTTAGATTAACTAAGTAGTTGTTTTCTCAAAGGGAGTTTGTTTGTCTTTTGATAGCATATAATGTGTTGACTGTCTCACTGAAAACGACTTAGATCTAAATGATCTGTTTGAAGATTTGGTTTTGTGTTCATAGGTTACTAGGAAAGTTAAGCTGGGAAAGGAATAATAAGTTCTTATAAAGGGTGGTTTAGTAGGTAGGAAAAGGTGTGTAAATCTACTGCTTCATAAAATGCAGCACTCACATGATTTGTGATTCGAGAGAAGCTTGCAGACTGAATTTCAAAGGTCGGTGACCGCGAACTGTGCCACAACATCAAGGTCCTTTATGTCTCCGTTATGCCAAAATGTCCGTTATTGAGGCGAGACCATTTGGATTTGATCGTGATTCTCTGCGATATCAAAGATTGTGACGAAATCGTGACTGTTATCGCAATGACAATTAAAACCTTGTTAAGAACTAATGACTAGTCCTTGAACTCTTAAACACTTTCAAATTAGATAAAAAAAAGGAAAGAGATTGATTAAGGTTAATAGAAGCTTCTTCAAGATGAGAAGGGCTATTTTTAAAGCGCCTTCATTTTTATGTCGATTCTGGTACATATTTGGCTCTAATATTTTTTTGATTGTATTAAAAATGTGACAGCATGTTAATTTTTATACCAAGTCTGGCACATATTTGGCTCTAATATTTGCCTCCGGAGTTTTGATTGAAGAAAGAATTGGAAATTGTCCCTACTCCCTAGCTGTCAATAGCGATAAACAGTTTGGGAATTGCATGCTCTGTATGTGCTGTAAATGTAATGTTTAGTTTCTACTTTCTACCTAATTTTGTAGGTAAAGATTTGAAATATAACTTGGAAATATTCCTGATTGCTTGTTTGTCAGCTCCAAAAACTGCATTAGCTTGCCCTACCTTCTTCTCAACTGCCCAATGAAACCCTCCCTAATGAAACCTGATTCCATCACTTATAATTACCCCTCCCTAATGTCTCATTTCCCAAGCAAATCAATCCACTTTGTTTTCCCTCGCAATTACATCCCTACCTTCTTCTCTTTCCACCACGTCAGCATTACTCTTCAGTCTTCACCCTCCTCAAGAAAAGAACCGTTCTTGCAAATTATTTGAAGAACAAGAAATGGCGCAACGGAGAATTTCAAGATCAGCATCAGCGGTGGATAGAATCAGCAATTTATCGGACGATATTCTGATTCACATTCTCTCATTTCTCACAACCAAAGAATCAGTTGCAACAAGCATTCTTTCAAAGAGATGGATTCATCTATGGCATCATGTTTCCAATCTAATTTTCCCCGAAATCAATTTAAATGACATTCAATCCATTTACACTTTCAACAAGTTTGTGTTTTCTGTTTTAATCACTCGAGAAGCCTCCAATTTCATCAACACTTTCCACCTACACATTCATTACAGTAACTCTAATCTTGCTTATCATCTCAGCTTTCCCAATGTCACTAAATGGATCAACCTTGTTGTTCAACGCAAACTCAACCATCTTCTTCTCCATCTCGATACTGATAATAATTTTCTTCCCAAATTGCCCACTAGCATCTTTTTCTTGTGTTAGTCTCGCCCTCCGTCGGTTTCATGTGAAGGGTTTTTCTTTTTCTGAAAATGGAATTGAACTTCCATCGTTCAAATCACTTCATTTGGTATACATTAAGTTTTCAGAAGTTAATGATTTTGTCTATCTTCTAGCCGGATGTCCGATTCTTGAGGACCTTGAAGCGTCTGATATATACTTCCAAGATACGAGAGATTGTCTTACCATTCAAGAGTATAGAAACTTAAGCTTTCCCAAATTGACTAGAGCACATATCAGTGCATTTTGGTGTAATTTTTCGGCAAAAGCATTTACTAATTCGGAGTCTCTGAGCATCGATACAATATTGTACACAAATGAAGATGTACGTTTTAATGTGAATATGATGCATGCTACTTGATCTTTTTCATTGATTCCGTTTTTCAAATGATTTACACACATATAAGTGTTGTATCCGGTGTCCATGTTTCATAGACCGTAATTTTGAATACAATACATTGATGGAAAACACAGCAGAAATGTTAATCATATGCATTTTCTTTTGAGAACTTTGCCCTGATTTGATTGTGTGTCTTTTTAAATTATTTAGGTGAATCGGCTACAGCTCCCTTATGATGACATTTATATCTTTCATAATTTGACCCACTTGGAGGTTCACGATTATTGGTCTACCGTAATACATGTGCTCCACCTATGTCCTAAGCTTCAAAATTTCAAACTTTGTCAGGTTTGTTGAATTTTTAGAATCATATTCAGTTTATCTTTTCTTAGCACATCTTTATGTTTTGTTTTAATGTCTGTCTAATATTAACAGGGGTATAACGTGTTAATGTCGGAGGGAGAAGATGATCAAGAAAGTTGGGAGGAACCAGAAGTTGTTCCACAATGCCTTTCTTCATGCTTTACAACTTGCATTATTCAGGACTTTTTAGGCTGGAAACATGAACTTCTGTTGGCAGAATATATTTTGGGAAATGCACAAAATTTACAAACTATGACAATCGAGTGTGAATGTGAGCCGCTGAAAATCGAAAGAAAGTTGTCCCAATGCCTGAAGGCCTCTGCAACATGTCAATTTTCAGTTTTTGAAAACATATAGACTATGTAAGTAATAGTTTCTCTACCCTGCATCACTAAGTTAAGGAAAAACCATCTTTAAATGATTTAGTTAACACTTGTCTACTTTCTTATTTATATATATCTATTAAGCTGGTTTATGACTGTAATTAGATCAATGCTTATCTTATATTGCCACTTGTATGCTAAACTCAGATTTCATGCATAACCATAGGACAACAGGCGCATACCAAGGTTTTATAAGTAGTTGTTTTCTTAAAGGAATCATTGTCTGTCTTTTGATAGCATATGATATTTTGAGTGGCCCAACAACTCTTTGGTTTTGTTGATAACCATACAGTTAAACTGCACAAGGAATAATCTGTTTTGTTGACATAGTTTGTTGTCCTCATGTGACTCAAATCTTTTAAACTTTGTGGAGTGATTTCTCTGGTTTGCACTTCCCTGTCCATTTTTCTGTTTCTGTTAGCTTCAGATGTGTCTAATTTACAACAGATAGCATGTTTTACTTTTCTGGTAACAAGGACTCGATAGTTTATGGTATTACCTAATGGCTAATGCTAATATCTGCATTGTTCGCACCCTCAATGATCAATGGCCGTTTAATTTTATCTAATATATATGTAATATGTTATCAGGGCCCCATATAAGGTGTACCAAGAGAAAAAATGGTCCACCTTGTAAAGTTAGAGAAACAAGTATTATATTGTGCTTGTGTTGGATGTCAAGTTTATATGGGAAATTTAATATCAAAATTATTGAATTTCTGCAATTCAATTAACATCCAACATTTTTTATTTATTTTGCATGCAGATCTGGGCCTTTCGAAACAGTATAGTCTTTCTTGGTGGTTACTTGCTGAAAGGTGAAAGATAAGCTCTTGAGGATTTTGCACTGAAGCATGGTTTTATGGATGACTTTAGATATTTTAATCGAAACCTTGTCAAATGGAATAGGATTTGCCTATGAACTCTGTGTCAAATTTTGACACGTTTAATTTCATGAGTGACACGCTTTGTTTTCACTAATATAGCTTTTACAATACTTAACTTCTTAGGATCGTAAGCTGCAAGAGTGAATAATGGTTAGTAGTGTTTTTCACCCCTGTAATATATGTCATTTCCGGTTTTCGTCCCTATAAAATTTTCAGTTTGATTTGCATCCTCGTAATTTTTTTTTCCTTCCAGAATACCCCCTCCCCCATCCAACTCAGCAAATTTGCTTACGTGGCGCTGATTTGGTTTTTTTTTTAATTGGCCACGTGTAAAAAAACATTTCCACATCATATTTTTTTAAAAAATTATTTAAAAAAATAAAAAAATCCAAAAAATATTCAGATTTTTTTCCAAAAATTTAAAAATTCAGGAAAAACATTAAGATTTTTCCGAAATATAAAAAAACAGAAAAATAGTCAGAATTTTTTCCAAAAATTTTAAAAATCGAAAAAAATTAAGATAAATCAGAATTAAAATTTTAAAAAACATTGAAAAAATTTCTAGAAAAAATTTTAAAAAACTTTTTTCAAAAATTTGCTTTTTTTTGTATTTTAAAAATTAAATTCCAGAATTTTTTAAAATCTTTTTAATTTTGAAAAAAATATGATTATATTTTCTAATTTTTTTTAAAAAATCTTATAGTTTTTTTCTTATTTTTTTTTAATTTTTGAAAAAAAATTGGCAATAAATTTTTTTTCCAATTTATTTATTATTTACAAAGACATAGTGATTGGGGAGTAGAGGTACGACCAAGACAAGAAGGAGGAAGAGTTGGAACTCACCATTAATTTTCTTGCTTCCAAGGACTTGATAACAATTCACAAAGCTTCATATTAACATGGGAGGTTTATGTGTGCAAAGTTGGAGAAGGAAGGAAGGAACACGAGGGAGGGAGAAAGAAGAGATAAGGGGAAAGAAGGTTCTGTACGTGAGAAGAAAAGAGGAAAGTGAGGAGAGGAAGAAGAGTTTAGTCTTATATAAAAAAGGGTCTTGTTCACCAGTGCCCGGGGCACTGGTTAAGGAATTCAAAAGTAGAACAATTGTCTTGGAAATATAAACCGTTAGTTTTGACTAACTAATTATTACACCACTTTTTAATAAAATCTTACCCTTTTTAGTTGCTTAACCAATGCTCCGGGGACACTAGTTAACATTCTCCATAAAAAATATCCATAAGTGGAAAATACCTTTTTACCCTTTTTTTCTACACTCTTCCTCAATTCAGAATATCTAATAAAAATGTCGTAAAAGTTTTTGAGTGGCATATTTTATTTCCTGTAGTCCATTGAAATAATATAATTTGGTCCTTTAAAGTCCTATGCACAATTACCATTTTGTCATTCTCTTTAAAATTTGAAGGATAGAATGACCGATGCTGAATTTTTACATGGGGGGTATTACACTAAATGAAGGGCAAATTTGTCACATGAGCATGTAGATGTGTCATGAGTGCTTCAACTACTTTTGAAATCCCATTTTCAATGAGGTATTCTTCTATGATCACAAGACCAAATCAATATTGTTTAAACACACACATAAAAAGATTGTCCTTAAAATATTCAATCATTTTTTTTTATCAATTTCATCCTTATTATTAAAAAAAAGGTCTTGTTATCTTGTGCCCTTAGAGCACAAGTTAAGGTATCTAAAATTAGAAGTTTCTCATAGAAATGTACAAAATTTTGACTTTAAAAAGTTGAATGCACAACTTTTAAGACATTTATTTCTATTTTAAATTCTTTAACATATATTTTTTTATGTATGTGTGACCAAACACTTTTTATTTGGTCATGTGACCATATTAAAATTCTTCCATTTTCCTTTACTCATCTGTGCCATTTTATATGACCGACCATACATACAACAGAAAAGCTGAAGAGTTGAAATATGGCTCCCCTAATCAAAATCAACATCGAAATAACTTTGAAACAATTCCCAATTAATCATATTTAATTGACTTCAATATTACCAATGCTTAGCGCTTGCACATCTCCCAACTAATAATCTTCTCCTCCTTTTTCATTTATGTTTATTAAAAGTATGTCCTTTTTGGTTTCTTCACAATTTTTATCAGTGGATTATTTGGTAGGTTATTCTTCATCATCTTATGAACTTTTAATTTGTTGAGTTTTGATTTTGAGATTTTTCCTATTTATCTTTTTGGATTTTCTGTTGTTCTTCACCTTTGTTGATGGTTGCAGTGCGTGAAGAAGAAGGAGAAATGCAGCAATCAACATTAGGGTGAGCAGTATGCCGGATGAGATCCTTTGCCGCATTCTCTCTTTGGTCACAACCAAAGAAGCTGTTGCTACGCGTTTTATCGAAGCGTTGGATTCATCTATGGCTCTCTTTTCCCAATCAGAGTCAATGACATTGAATCTAACTCCCGTTTTATCGAATCTGTGTACTCCGTTTTGCTCTCTCGAGAAGCCAATGGTTCTAATTTCATCAACACTTTCAACCTATGCGTTCAATACGGTCATCCTCATCTTGCTTATAATTTTGGGTTTCCCAATATTACCAAATGGCTCAACTTTGTTGCTCAAACGCGAAAGAAGACTTAACCATCTTCATCTCCGTCTTGATGTTGACCATCACTATCACCTTGATGATGATAGTTACAGGAAATTTCCCAAATTGCCAACACCTATTCTCACATGCACAACTCTTGTTACTCTTGACCTCCACCGCTTCTCTGTCAAAGGCTTCTCTTTTTCTTCAGTTGGATTTGGATTTCCATCACTCAAAACTCTTTCGTTGCAACGCATTGAATTCAATGAACTTCGAGATTTCATGTTGATATTAGCCGGATCTCCAATTCTCAAGGATCTACGATTGTCTGATATATACATCCATACTCAGGAAGAGAGAAACTCTTGTACCATTCAAGAGTTTAAAAGGCTAAGTTTTCCCAAATTGACTAAAGCAGATATCTATCAATGTTTGTATTCCTGTTATATGGTGAAAGCAGTTTCTACCTCGGTTTCACTCTGCATAGGTACATCCACTTTGTATCACAATAAAGACTACAAAGTTCGTTTCATTACAGATAATTACATGTATCGACATCGACATGTCAACATGTGATTGTTCATTCAAATAACTTCAATTTCTCAAACTAATTCTAGTGTTTTTGTGTTGTATCATGTATTAGTACTTCATAGACCTCAATTGAATACTTGATTGTGATTGACAACAAACATAACACAAATGTGATAGAGTATTTTTTTGATGTTTTGCCTTGATTTGATTGTTTGTTTTTCTACCTAATTTAGGTGAATCAGCTGCAACAATGTTATGATGACATTGCTGTCTTTCATAATTTGACCTACGTGGAGCTCCACAATAGATGGGATTTGGTAGTACAAGTGCTTCACCAATGCCCTAACCTTCAAATTCTCGAACTTCATCTGGTTTGTGTAGTTTAAGAATCATATGGTCGGTTTATCTTTTATTAACGTTTTTATGTTTAATTTTATTACGTGTGCTATTTATAGGAGGAGTATGGGTTAAAGTGGAATGAAGAATATGGGCAAGATGATTGGTGGGACCCTTGGGCGGAACCAGAATTTGTTCCGCAATGCCTTCCATCATATCTCAGAACTTGCAACATTAAACGCTCTAATGGCTTTCACAGTGACTTTATGTTGGCAAAATATATTTTGAAAAATGCAACAAATTTACAAACCATGACAATCTGGAGTGAAGGGGGGTCGTCTGAAATAGCAAGAAAGTTGTCCCCAAGCCCGAAGGCCTCTCCAACATGTCAACTTCTAGTTCGTTGATAACATACAGACTATGTAAGTAGTAGTTTTTCTATCCCACCTGTCGTTTCGTAGCTTCTTCCATACAACTTGCTAGATTTTGTGGTTTGAACTATGGGCTATTACGAGATTATAACTAAGTCTCATAGCACAAGTTTACAAAAAGAGGTCTTTAAATGATTTAGTTAGTACTTGTTTTTGACTTCAATTAGATCAATGATTATCATATTTTATTGGCACTTTTATGCTAAATTGCGATTTGTTGTGATACCGCAAGGCAGGAATTGTGTACATAGATTAAACAACTAATTGTTTTCTCGAAGGGATTCGGGCCTGTCTTTTGATAGCATATAATGTTTTGACTGTCTCGCTGAATACAACTAAGATTTAAATGACCTTTTTGGAGATTTGGTTTTGTTGTCAGTAGGATACTAGGTAGTTAAGCTGGACAAGGAATAAAGAATAATTATAAAGGGTTATTTAGTAGGCAGAAAAAGGTTTTAAATCTACTGCTCCACAAAATGCAATAATCACATTCACATGTTTTATAATTAGGCAGAAGCTTGCAGTATGGGCATTAAGAACTGGGGTTTAAAATAATGGTCAGTTATTGTGATTTGAGCTACAACATCAAGGTTTGTTATGCATGTTAATTTATGGCTAATACACTGATTAACCTGGCAATCAGTTGCCTCCTTAGTCCTGTTTGAAGAAAGAATTTTAAGATGTGACCTATGATGCATTGTTTTACTTCCATGTCCCTGGTTTTCAATGGCAACCGATAATAATAGGGTAATAACCGGCTTGGAAATGCATGCTATATATGTATTGTAATCTGTGTGTGTGTGTGAATGTTGGAACGCATATGTATTATTGATATACATGGAATGTGTAAATATAGGCTAATTAGAATTTAGAGGCCATTCTTATGGTATTAGTTGGAACTCACAAAAATAAGTAGATCTCATCCTATGCAATTTGTTCTTTTTTCAGATAAGCAGGTGCAAAAAGATAAGGGCGTTGCAGACTGATTTGGAATGGATGACTAATTATTGAATCTTGCTATTTTGTTATGTGTTAAGTTTATGGATCTTTGTAATGATTACGAGGTTGAGCGTTTTATTTTGAATGAACCCAACTATGTGATTTTCCTTTTGAGGTCTTGAACTAAATTTTAGTCAAGGTTGTCGACTTTTGGTGTTAATCCTTGTTTGTGTCTTGGAACCAAATTGTATCTCTTTATCTAAATCTTAAACTATCTTTAGTCAAGTTTATTTTAATGCTCACAAGTTAGACGAAGTGTTATTTTTTGAAGTGGTTGAATTATGTAATGTTAATTTTCCATGCATTAGTGTAACATTCCGAAATAATAATTTTAGACCATTTTGTATTGGGTGGAACCAAAACTTGTTCCACAATGTCTTTTTATCAGACCTCAAAACTTGCACTATTCCGGACTTTTTAAACCTACGAAGTGAGCTTATGGTAGAAAAATATATTTTGAAGAATGCTAAAATTTTTAGAGACCATGACCATTTGGAGTGAAAGGGAACAATCTGAAATAGAAAGAAAATTGTCCAAGTGTCCAAAGGGCTCTCCAACATGTCAACTTTTAGTTAATGTAAGTAGTAGTTTCTCTATCTCTCTTCATAATTTACCATGAAACTTCTGGATTGGTGGTTTGAATTGAACTATGAGCTATTATGAACAAATGAAGTATAAAGATTAGAAATGTGTCTTGCTACTGTCCCAACTCTCTTTGATTCTCATTGGAGTGTTGACCGTTGAATTTTTCTTCGAAAATAGTTTGTAGTCCCACTGTGACTCAAATCCTAGTTTGATTTCAACTTCCCTGTCCAGTTTTTTTCTAAGTTCTCTTTAGTGATAAAGACATAATAGATTTATGACATTACCTAGTGCTAATCTATACATTGCTCTCACTCTCAATGATTAAATGGTCGTTTACTTCTTTTATCTACATTGATATGTTTCTACTTTTAAAACAAAACAATTTTTTTTTTTTTGAGAGATAGAGAAACAAGTATCAGATGGGGAACTTGAATTTAAAATTATTAGATTTATGCAATTCAATTAATCATATAACAATTTTTTTTACTGTGTGCAGACTTGGCCCTATTCAATTAGTTGAATACTTCTTGGTGATTACTTAAAGGTCAAAGACATATGTTTATCATTATATAGGGAGCTTCTCAGCGTTTCTTGCAAATTGTGGTTTATGAGTTTATCTGCTAGTTGTATAGAACGGATGCTTGATGTTGCACCTCTTTTTATTTCCTTTTCTTTGTCCGGAATTTTTCTAGCAATCTTTATTTGTTTCCTTCTTGACTTTTAGTGCTTCTTTTGGGCTTTATTTCCTTCTTAATCACCAAAAAAAGTTAATTGTACTAGAAAAACTATGACTTATAGTGTTTCTTTGTTTCCTTCATGACTTGTAAGTCCAAGACAACATTATTTTGAGAATTGTATTGATCAAATTACACAAGGAATCAATGCTAAAAATGGTGGGAGTCAGACAACAGACAATATTTCTTTATGCAAATTAGGTAAAAAAATGAGTTGTTATTTTTGCAATCATGCTGATTTAACATGCAAGTTTAAGAGCTTATATAAGTTTTTTCTACAATAAAAGAAAGGATATATGTAGTTATGTATAAGTTTTTATATCAGCTATCTTAAACATCTTATAAAAATAAACTAAAAACAACTTATAAGCATATCATAACCTAATTTTCTAAATTCTTCTTAACAATTACACAAATGTTTGTTTTATAAGGTAAGTCCAAAATATGATCTCTTCCCAACACACTTGAAATACAAAAGTTTGCTACTGTATCTCGCTCTTCAAATTTCACTGTTACGACTTTTCAGTGCTGACAATAGACTTTGCTATGTCCCATTCCATTTCATTCCACTACAACATTTATATAAGACAATACCTCATATTTTGAACACCAAAAAACCATTGCATAAACAAGAAATATAGAGCACTTTTTACTATGCGTTGAAATACTCTCATAATTCACTACTAAAAAAACAAAAATTAGTGAAGGATATTTAGTGAGGGAAAATGTGAAATCCCTCTCTAATTCCGTCACTAAATTTTACGACCAAGGAATTTGTGAGGAATTTCATTTTTTCCGTCACTAATTTCCCTCACTAATTTTGCTTTTTCTAGTAGTGATTAAAGCTATTCTCGCTACTGAGTTGGCGACTTAAAGGTTCAACGTTCCTCTTGAAATTAAATTTACATATACATATATACTTCTCTCATTTTATCTCCACGCTCTACTCTTTTCTAATCATTTTCTTCCAATGTCATCGAACCTGAACAGTCACTGTAACTCTGCCATAGGAACCACCATAGAAGGTCGTTGCTGCAAAGGAAAACTCCAGTTATGAGCTTTTCAGTCTTGTTTTCGATATAGTTTTATTTTTCCAAGCATAATGTTCAATTCTTAGGACATTGGCAATAAAAATTTTCTTATAAAGTATGTCACAATTTGGTATTATTGAGATTTTATTGAAGTCATTCCCTCTTTCATGTGCAATAGAGTTGAAAGTATCCTGTGTGATTTTTTTCCCATCTTTAAAGTACTTGAGTTTTGCTTGATATATATTCATTTGAATGAGGCTATCTTTGTTGGTTTTTTTTTTTTTGAACAAGTAACTTTATTGGAAGTTTATTTTGGGGGCGTAGAGGCTTCTAAGATGATGTCTAACACAAAACATAGACTTCACCCCTTCTTCCTCCAATGGTAGTTGCTGAAAGTAAGCTTCTAGTTTCAGCATCTCTTGAAAGTTGAAGCGATTGACATTGAAGTCTTGCCACTTTCTTCCCTTGTAGTATTGTTCTTCATGAACAAAGACAAAATTATTTCAGGGATCGTTTATCTTACTAATTTATAAAAATTTAGGTTTTTTCCTTAATTTTTTTTAGGTCTTTTATTTTATTTTTGTCAATTAAATATTTTATCTTATAAAATGTACACAAGGTTATCCCATTTTCTCCATTCTTTCCAAATGCTGACATGGTAGTTAAGTCATTAATTAATTAATTTTTTATTTAAAAAAGAGAATTTATGTGATACATTCGAAAATTTGAGTGTATCAAAACACCTGATCTTTAAATTAGTAGCTAAATAAGTTGTTTTTTATTTTTGAAAAAAGTGAATGATTTTCTATAATTTACAATTATAAATTTATAATAACTAAATGTTATTTGTCAAAAACTAGCGTCTCGGCACACACCCAAACACCAAAACTTTGCACTGAAGACCAGAACTACTGCAACCCAACAGGACAAGAACCACCCCCCCCCCCCCCAACAGAACCCAAAATACGCATCCAACATCGAAGCCAAACAAAACAGGCACAACGCTGCTAGACCGGTTACAAGCCGATTATTTAGCCATACAATATATCGGACCCCACTCACAGAACATACAAAGAGTTGAATTACCACCTGCAAGGACTCAACGCCCACAACAACACCTAAAGGTTTTCCGGCACTTCTGGCGCAGTTATAAGAGCCTCCTGCTCTGTGGTTATGCATCAAATCTGAATTAAGCATACAACTATACAAGTTACCAGAAAATGGATAAGTATGGATCCAACTGAAGTCATAAGGAGATTTAATATAAATATTTATAAACGGGTAGACAAGTACTAACTAAATCATACATATATAATTTTTCCTTGCCTAGTGTAGCAAGACAAAGTTATGAACTTCATAATAAAGAGATATTTATTATTGTAGGAATGAGTTCACTCTACTTCCTTATTTCTCTTAAAATATGCACTAAATTGAGTAAATAATCTCTGCACAACTATTAAACTGTTTGTTTTTTGGTTGAATTTTATTCCCATCACAAAGAGGGAACATATTTAGTAACAGAAATAGGTGATATTTTGAATAATACATGGGATTGCAACCCTAATATTTTCCATTGTTTCTATTTTTTGCCCGTTGGTACTATCATATAAGTGGCACTAAGTTTGCTCAAAAAAAAAAAGTGGCATTAAGTATTATATTGTATGTGTTGGATGCCAAGTTTTTATGGAAAAATTCTCTCAAAAACAAGTTTATATGGAAAAATTGAATTAAAAATTATTGAGTGCGGATTTGGGTTATTAAAAATTAAGTGTTCACATGATTGATTAAATGAGCCACCTTTTAATTTTTGAAATAATCTATTATTTCTTCTCTTAGTTAATTACTTTCTAAAAACTCTATTATATATATCTCTCTCTCTTATTTGAAGGATTCTATATCTCTTATTATTATGGCTCCCTGCACAAGCTTCATTACTCCAATTAACCCTTATCTGTTGCTGCTCAACGCTAGCATGATGTAAAACACATAGACATATAATTGTTTAAACACATAAATGTTTAAATGAATTACCTCAAAAAGAAAATAGTTTGATCAATTGATTTCAATTTTTGTGAATGGAAGGACAACACTTGATGAAGGTGTTTGAGAACTTATCGAGCTATGGTGAGAGGGATATCACATGGAGATTAGTTACAAAGAGAGGATGTGGTCCCTGACTTTTCAATATATCTTCAGCAATAAAGGAAAAATTAAGTGCAAAAATAAAAAACATAATTACAATTAAGGAAGGAAATCACCCTTAAAAAAATAAGGAAGGAAATCATGTGAACACTGATGATTAATTTTGATCATTTGATTAAATCAAAATGGAGGGATAAGATTTGGTGTCAATTGATCCTATCCTTTTTTTTTTTTGCCACCTTAATGCCGCGTGAGTGTAACAATTCCTACTTCCTGGTTCATGTTTTCACTTAATTATTGGATAGGCTTTGCCATTGAGTGAATCAGCACCTTTAGTCACCTTTCCCTATGAAATCAACTTTGAATTTTTGCTTTATGCAAGGACGGTTACTAATTTGATAATCATTATTGAAAAATAGTAATGTTTTAGAG